>Ga0129314_1000589_pt1 | contig 36410 bp, 28 predicted proteins | sample O1111metagenome_FD_94431 | JGI IMG/M metagenome (GOLD analysis project Ga0129314, IMG submission 94431) | Orangutan individual fecal microbial communities from fecal samples from Wisconsin, USA - O1111 metagenome | ecosystem: Host-associated > Mammals > Digestive system > Large intestine > Fecal... | reverse complement strand
TAGTCAATTTTTCGAGTAGTGTGGGATTTACGAGCCGTGCCGTCAAAGACTACGAGTATCTCTCTGCAAACGAATATTACGAATTGCAATGGGAGGCCATCCGCAATACCCAGACAGACCAGGGTAGAACCGCTGCAGAAGCTGCTCAATATGCGACCGATTACCTCGTTGACGGTGCACTTAAAGTGAATATCTACGGTCCTCAGTATCCTAATCCTGTCGGTACGGACGGGAAACTGGTTGCCGGAGCAACACCGTTATGGAATGACGACTGGGGTAAAGCGATCTCACGGCTCGGAATACGTCAGCAATACGATCTGAGTGTCAGTGGTGGAAGTGCTAATACAAGATATTTCCTGTCAGGAGGTTATTTAAATGAAGAAGGGTGGATAAGAACTGCTGAATATGAACGTTTCAATTTCCGTACAAACATACAATCGAAGATCAATAACTGGTTCGAGATCGGTGGGAATGCCTCACTTTCGTCGAGTTATCAAAGATCTCCTAACCAAAGCGACAGTAACACAGGAAACTTTGCCAATTTCCAGCGCCTTATTTCAAATATCTATCCGGTTTATGAACGTAATCCCGATGGTTCGTACGTGTTGGACGAGAACGGGAATAAAAAATGGGATTATGGCATATGGCGTCCCACTACAGCCGCCAGCGGAGTGAATATTCTCGGAAGTGCGGAACATGCCATATCAGGTAGTAAAACAGAGGCTGCATTGCTTGGCACAAACTTCAATATCACTTTCTTACCCGGTTTATTGTGGAAGACGACAGCCAGTGTCGATTACAGGACAGGAAGTTCGCACTCTTATTCCCATTCTTATTACAGCACGGGGGTAATATCCGAAGGTGCAGGCACTGCCAGCAGGAGCGCAAGCCGTACACTCAACTATACGGTCAACAGTTTTATCGATTATAGCTTTGGCCTGGGTAAATCGCATTCCTTTAACCTGCTCGCCGGACCGGAGGTATATGTAAATAATATGACATCATTGTCAGGAAGCCGCACCGGCTTCCAGGTGCTGGGTAAAACCGAGCCTTCGGCAGGTTCTACAAGCGGTATATTCTACGGAACTTCCGACAATTACCGGTTGGCAAGCTGGTTGAGTAAACTGGATTACGATCTTCTTGATCGTTATCATTTCTCCGCAAGTTTCCGTCGTGACGGCTCTTCACGTTTCAGTAAGGAATCACGCTGGGGTAACTTCTGGTCGGTGGGTGCCGCCTGGAATGTGAAGAGGGAAAATTTCCTGCAGCATGTGAGGGATATCGACAACCTAAACCTCCGTTTCAGTTACGGAGCACAAGGCAACGACAATGTGGGTAATTATGCTTACGGCGGTTTTTATGAGATCTATAACAGTCTGGATATGCTGGGATTATTGCCGTCTGAGCTTCCAACGCCCGAATTGAAATGGGAAACAAACTTAAATCTCAACTTCGGGATAGATATCTCTCTGTTCGAGAACCGGTTAATTGCTCAGATAGATGTGTATAACCGGCAATCGAAAAACTTACTGTTTGAAAAACCTCTTTCTCCTTCCACCGGTTATAGCGGCATCAATGCCAACATCGGTTCATTGAGCAACAGAGGTATCGACGGGCAGATAACCGGTACTCCTGTCCGGAATAAAGATTTCACCTGGGATATTACCCTCAATTTCGGACACTATACAAACAAAATAACAAAATTGCCTCAGGAGGAGATACTTACAGGTTCGATAGGGCAATTCGGAAACACCAAGAAAATGGTAGAAGGCGGTTCGGTCTATGACTTTTATATAAAGGAATGGGCAGGAGTTAATCCTGAAAATGGAAAGGCCACATGGTATAAAGATGTTGTTGACGAAAATGGAAATGTAACCGGACGGACTACCACCGAAGATCAGACAGAAGCCACGCAGTATTTCCAGGGAAGTTCATTGCCTGATTTTTATGGTGGTTTGAACAACCGGATTTCCTATAAAGGATTTGAACTGTCATTCCTTTTGTCGTACAGTATAGGAGGTAAAATATTTGATGGCGACCAACCGTTTATCATGCATCTGGGATATGCGCCCGGCCGGAACTGGTCGAAAGAAGCACTTACGCGTTGGACGCCGGAAAACAGGGATACCGATTTTCCCCGCCTCTCTTATGTCTCCGACCCGTGGAATACAATTCCATCGACTCGATTTCTGTATAGCGCTACCTACGCGCGCCTGAAAAATGTTGTTTTTTCCTATTCATTCCCACAACAATTATTGTCGAATTGGAATTTATCGGATCTGAGACTGTATCTCACTGGTGATAATATTCTGACTTTCTTCGGCCATAAGGGATTGGATCCCGAGCAATCCGTTTCCGGTTCGACATTCTACCGTTATCCCGCACAAAAATCATATTCACTGGGAATTAATGTGTCATTTTAATTAAGATAAGATTATGAAGCAGAAATTTATATACATACTGGTCACTTTGTCATTATTTACGTCGACTTTATTTACGTCGTGCAGCGACAGTTTTTTCGAGACTTCTCCGGCAACCCTGATTACTACACCGGAGGTTTTCTCTTCCGAGGACAATATCGATGCCTTTATTAACGGGGCGATTCGTTATCTGATGGAAAACAGTACATCCCAGGATAATCCGGGACTTCCTGCCATTTTTCTTACACATGAAGTAATGGGTGAAGATGCTTTTGCACGCGACGGGCGGTATGGATTTCGTGATTCATATCCATACCGTGATCCGTTTGATAATACGACAAGACGGGCTTTGTTCTTCTGGACTTTACAATACACATCGATTGATCATGCAAACAATATAATTGCCAATATTGATATCGATGAGAGTACAAAACAGAGTATAAAACATCTCAAAGGACAGGCTTATGCTTTACGCGCATACAATTATTTAAACCTGGTACGTCAGTATCAGTTTACATATGTGAAAGATGCGAATACAAAAGCTATTCCCGTCTATACCGAGCCTACGACTCCCAATACCAACCCCAATCCCCTGTCGACAGTCACTGAGGTATATGATTTGATTATTAAAGATCTGACGGAGGCGGAGAAACTGCTTCCAGGATTTGAGCGTGCAGTGAAGAACCGTCCCGATATTAACGTGGTGTACGGGTTATTTGCCCGTACCTATCTTACGCTTGAAAATTGGGAGCTTGCAGCCGGGTATGCTGCCAAGGCACGTGCAGGCTATCCTATCATGACGCCTGAACAATATGCCGGAGGATTTAATGATGTCAGTAATCCCGAATGGATCTGGGGGCATCCGCAAACCCAGACCCAGAACAAAGGAGGCGCGTCATATCTGGCATATATAGAAACAACGCCTTACACCACAGATGCAAACGGAACGAATCTCTATTACGGTTACAACAGCATCATGCCCGATCCCTATTTTATAGCCCTGTTTGACGACGGGGATATACGTAAATCGCTTTTCGAGATAGCCACGCAACCGGCAGAGGCACTGTATAGGCATTACAGGTATAAGAAATTCAGGAATAAATATCCTAATCATGATGGGCATATTGTTCTGATGCGCTCTTCGGAAGCATTACTTATTGAGGCTGAAAGCAAAGCCCGGTTGAATGATCTTCAGGGTGCTGTGGAAACATTGAATGAGTTGCGCCGTAAAAGAAATCTTTCCGATCTGTCGGCAACCGATTTTGACAAGGAGGGTATCATCGATGAAATCCTGCTTGAACGTCGGCGTGAACTCTGGGGCGAAGGTTTCCGCCTGTATGATATTCTTCGTTTACAAACAGCTCCTGTCCGTCGGGAAACTACGGAGACTTTTGTAGATGATGAGGGTAGAACGGTGTCTGTAAGAGGACATTGGATCACCAAATTCCCCGATGGTGCCGATTTAGTGCCTAACAGTAAGTATTATCTTTTCCCTATTCCATTAAACGAAATCAATAACAATCCTAATTTAGATCTGTGAATTCAAGATTTAAGATTCAAAATTCAAAATTTTTAGTTTTGGTCCTTAACTCTTAGTTCTAGAAACGTTTATATACAAACAAGAAAAATTAATCATATGAAGAAGTATTTATTATTAATCGTGATAGCTTTTGTAGCATTTTCATGCAAGCAGCAAAGCAGCAATAATCTGATCCTCAACGGTAGTGTTGAGGGAGTACAATCCGGTACGGTCTATTTGCAGAAATTCAGTAACAAAACATTTTTTGTAATTGACTCCGCAGAAATAGCAGACGGAAAATTCAGGTTTTCAAAAAATATACCACTCCCTGAAATTTACGGATTAACATTAGATACATTGAAAAATTCCTTTCTCGTCTTTTTCGATGAAAATCCGGTGACGCTACATCTTGATTCTTCGCGTTATTACCGTAATACAAAAGTAGAAGGTTCGGAGTTGCACGATTTGTTTGTGGAATACAAAGCGCAACGCCATGTGAAGATCGACTCGTTTATCCGTCAACATCCTGCTTCACTGGTATCGGCTTATGCCCTTTATCGCGATTTTTCCTACCGGTTGTCACCTGAAGAGATCAGGTCAAATATTGAATTGCTTGATCCTTCTTTATGGAAAACGCCATACGTACAAACATTGGAAGAACTGATAAGTACTCTCGAAGTGGTAGCGATCGGTAAGCAAGCACCCGATTTTACGGTAAATGATACGGAAGGGAATGCAGTAAAACTTTCGGACTATTTGGGCGAAGAATATGTGCTGCTTGACTTCTGGGCATCGTGGTGCGGACCTTGCCGAAGGGCAAACCCTGGCAAGGTGGCCGCGTATGCTAAATATAAGGACAAAGGTCTTGACGTTTTTTCCGTATCACTTGACAAAAGCAGGGAGAGATGGTTGGAAGCCATTGAAAAAGATAACCTCACATGGACGCATACTTCCGACTTGTTACATTGGGATAGCGAACCGGCAAAATTATACGGTGTAAGAGCTATTCCTGCCAATTTCCTGATAGATAAAAACGGTACTATCGTTGCCAAAAACCTGAAAGGGGAAGACCTGGATAAAACATTGGATGATCTGTTGACAGTTGACAATTGACAGTTGACAATTGATAATTGATAATTGACAGGTGATAATCAGTGAATCAGTGAATCATCAAATCGTCAAATTAAAAAAATGTCTTAGTTCTTGTATTTAAATTATTAATCGTATGAAAAATGTATTCACTATAATTGTTATTTCGTTTGTTGTACTGTCAACGGTTCATGTCAGGGCAGAGAAAACTGATTATTTCTTTGCGCCGGAAATAATATTCGATTCAACAATTCCGACTCCGGAAGAGTTTTTAGGTTATGAGATCGGTAGCAGGATTACCGAACACAGCCGGATCAATGCATATTACGAGAAACTCGCCGAACTATCCGACAGGACTTCTCTGATAGAGATCGGGCAAACGCATGAAAAGCGTAAGCTGTATGTACTGATCGTTTCATCTTCCGAAAATATAAAAAATCTCGACAGGTATAAAGAAGTCCGCCAGAGAGTTCGTCAGGGAGAAAAGCCGGACAGTCCGTTGATCGTCTTTTTGGGAAGTGCAGTACATGGCAATGAAATTTCTTCTGCGGAAGCAGCGTTATTGTCAGCTTACTATTATGTAGCTGCCCAAAACGATTTTGTAAAGAAACAACTTGAAGAGGGGATCTATTTTATTGATCCCGTCCGCAATCCCGACGGTCAGGAGCGCTTTGCCTCATGGGTGAACTCCAATACAAGTGTAAATACCTGTAATATTTCCCAGTTCGACCGTGAACATACAGAGGGTTGGCCCAGAGGGCGCGGCAACCACTATTGGTTTGACCTCAACCGCGATTGGGTGAATATCGTGCATCCCGAAAGTAAGGCCCGGGTCGCGTTTTATCAGGATTGGCTGCCTCATGTGCAGGCTGACCATCATGAAATGGGGACAAACAGTACCTTCTTTTTCGAACCGACCGATCCTGATGGGAATGAGAGCCGCTTTGTTCCGCAATCAACCTATCAGCTTAACCGGCTTTTTGCAGATCATTACGCCAAAGCACTGGATAAAATCGGTTCTTTTTATTATACAAAAGAATCTTACGACAATAAAAACCCGAATTTCGGTTCTACTTATCCCGATTATAACGGAGGTGTGGGAATCCTTTTTGAGCAAGGGTCGTCGAGAGGTCTGAAACAGGAATCGGATAACGGGATCGTAACGCTTCCCTTTACCGTAAGGAACCAGTTGGTAACAAGCATTGCGACGGTTGATGCGGCTATAGCGCATAGAGAGGCTTTGTTTGATCTTCAGAAGGAATTTTTTACCCCGCTCCGGGGAAGGGAGGCTTCGAAATCATATATTATCGGTGATAGTTATGATTTGTCCCGATTGCATAAATTCGTTCAGTTGCTGCTCGACCACCGACTGGAAGTATATGAAAATTCAAACGACGTCACGATAGATAGCGTGAAATATGAAAAGGGGAAATCCTATCTCATTCCGGCAGGACAAGCTAACAGCGCATTGGTGGGAATTATTTTCGACGATATAAAAGATTATGAAGATGCTTCAAAGTTAGGTTATGGAGCCGGTTTTTCCGTCGCTTATTCCACCGGGCTTTCTTATAATGTAACAACCTCTTCGCCACGGGGAGCAAGGATACAGGCATTACCGCAAGTATATACCGGCAGTTTGCAACCGTCGGAATATGCCTACCTGGTGGATTATCGCGACTCAAAAAGCCAACAATTGCTTTTCAGGCTTTTGGAGGAAGATATTCTGGTTAAATCGGCCTTTAAACCGTTCTCCATAAGTACGGATAAAGGGGTGAAAGATTTTTCGTACGGTAGCCTGCTTATTCCCGTAAAAAATCAAACCATCTCTTCTTCCGAATTATATGCGATATTGAAAGAACTGGCGGAACAGGAAAAAATTTATATTATCCCTGTTTCTACAGGCCTTAATGTGAAGGGTGTCGACCTGGGTAGCAGTGCTTTCAAGCGGATAGAAAAACCGAAAGTACTGGTAGTGACCGGCGGCGATGTATCATCGCTTGAAGCCGGCGAAGTGTGGCATCTGTTCGACCAGCAATTAAAATATCCGTTGGTACGCGTCGACTTTAATGTTTTCGGACGGGTTCCTCTGCATGAATTCAACCGGATTGTCTTTGTAAGCGGCAATTATTCGTTTTTGAATGAATCGGATATTGACAACGTAAAAAACTGGGTTAGAAACGGAGGTGTGCTGATCACCCTTAACGGAGCTTCCCGGTGGGCAATAACCAATAAAGTTGTTACTGCGAGATTTGCAGAGAGACCTGATACTGCCGCACAAAAGCAGGATGTAAATATCCGCTCCCGCTCGTTTGAAAGATTTGCCACATCCATATTTCAGACTAAAATAGACCTGGAACATCCCCTGGCTTTCGGGCTGACAAGCGCGAAACTGCCGGTAGTACGGGAAAACGCCTTGTTTCTTGCTCCTTCATCCAATGCGGTGTCAGTATATACTGACGATCCCTTGCTCAATGGTTATATCTCTGCCGAACATCTGGAGAGGCTGAAAAATTCTGCCTCTATTCTGGCTTATAACTCCGGCAGGGGGAGTGTGATCCTCTTTGCCGAAGATCCGTTGTTCCGTGGAATATGGGATGGAACGAGCCGCACTTTTGTGAATGCGGTTCTATTCGGAAATAATATTTCCGGAAGATAGTGCTGCTGGTTTTCTTTCTGTTTCTTGTAAATAAATCCGTAATGAAATAATGAACCACAATATGCTGGAGAAACTGTTTAAGCGCAATAACCTGTTCATGCATTATGCTGAAAAGATATATTGAAAGTTTATCGCTTGAAGAATTTTAAAACGATCCAACAGGCTACAGAGGTCACCTGTGGTCCCGCATGTGTGCTTATGGTACTGGAATATTTCGGTAAAAAGGGGAATTACAATGAGAAAATGCTGAAAGAATTACGGGGTACTGACCAGGATACCACTTATCTGAGGCATTTGCTGAACATTTTTGAGGCGGTCGGAGGATTTAAATATGTTTCTACATTCGACTATAAGAAAAAGGAAGATACTCCCCCAAATTTATTCCCTGATTATTTGAAACGTGATATTCCCGTTATTGTCGGCTCCAACGAATGGGAAGGGCATTGGCAGGTGGTAATCGGTTACGATACGATGGGGACGGAAACAAAAGCAGATGATATACTTATTTTAGCCGACCCATACGATACAACCGATCATAATCAAGACGGATATATTATCCGTTCGTTTTGTCGATTTTATGAGGATAATTGGAAAAACCGGTATGATCCTGATTTTGACCGGGGGCTTTTTCTTGCTGCATGGCCGGAGTAAAAAAGATTGTTTAGTAGGCGATATAAACACACTGAAAGAAGTAGAAGAGATAAAGCCATTGGAAGAAGAAAAACCCTCATTGGGCGGTAGATCAAGTGATGTAGGAGATGTATTTTCTCTTACGGCTATCGACCTGTATGCCAATCCAAAATTGATTGAAGCGGCCAAAGCGGAGTTTGAAGAACGAAGGGGTAAAGATTTCACCTATGTTTCTTTACCTGGAGACCGTGCTCCTGCCCTGGATTACCGGGTGAAAAAATAAATTCACCAAATAATTGACGAATAAAAAATTAAAAAAAAGTATTGTGAAACAAATAGTAAGAAAAGGGTCTTTCTGTAGAATGATAATAATAACGGCATTCATTATTTCTTCCCAGTTTTCCATCCCTGCACAAGAGACGATGAAAAAAGAAGCCGTTCTGGAAAAAGTAAATCAGATAGACAGTTATGTGCGTCAGATAAGAGGTTATTTGCATGAACGTCCGGAATTATCTGCTCAGGAATTCGAAACCAGTCGCTTTCTTCAGGAAGAAGTAGAGAAACTGGGGTTGTCCGTCACAAAAGTAGAAGGGACGGGGTTTTATGCCGTGTTGGATACCCGCCGTCCCGGGAGAACTATTGGATTGAGGACAGATATCGACGGCCTGCCTATCGAAGAAAATCCGTTCAATTTAAAACAGAAAAAACAGTGGATATCAAAAAATGAAGGCGTTTCTCATGCTTGCGGACACGACGGACATATGGCAATCCTGCTTGGCAGTATTAAAATCCTCAACGATCTGAAAGACCAGCTTACAGGTAAAATAGTATTTATATTTGAAGAGGGAGAAGAGACCAATTCCGGTATTCATGCAATGATAGAAGCATTGCGGCCTTTGCAGATTGATGCGATTTATGGTAATCATTTGAATTCCAGATTGAATACGGGAGAACTTTTCATTCACGAAGGACCGATTATGGCGGGTACGGGAACCATTGCGTTTGACGTGATTGGCAGAGGCGGACATGCTTCCCGCCCTGATTTGTCGATCAATCCGATTTTTGCTGCTGCAAATATATTAAACGGAATTTCAATAGCCTGGAACAATCAGCGTGACATCACCAAGACCCTTACATTGGGCGTTACACAAATACAGGGTGGAGAAACCTATAATGTAATTCCCAATTCGGTCTATATTGGGGGTACAATACGTTTCTTCGACAAAGAAGAAGGAGAAAAAGGATTTGAATTGTTGCGGAAAGTAGCTGAAGATATTGCACGAGCACACAATTGTACGGTTACATTTCATGATAAGATGGGGGTCGCTTTGAATCCGGTAGTCAATGATCCGGTATTGACGGTATTTACCCGCAATGCCGTAAAGGAGATATATCCTGATAAAGTTATTTCCGGAGAACAGCATATCTGGTATGCGGCTGAAACTTTTGCGAGATATAGCGAACTGGCTCCTGCCGTTTTTCTCTTTGTCGGCATCAAAAACGATGAACTCGGTAGCGGAGCAGAACATCACAATGACCGTTTCGATCTGGACGAAGATGCACTGCAATATGGCGTGGGAGCGATGGTACAGTTTGCAGTGCAATACCTGCATTCATACACGGACTAACTGTAAAATAAATAGCTTAATCGTATGAAACGGACATGATAACTGTGCTTACTCAAGGACATGATAATATGCGGGTTCCATACGACCATAGTGTAAAAAAATTAAATATTATCGTATGAAACGAATCTTTTCAAATACAAGTTTCCGTTTATTTCTGGCGGTAATTGCCGGATTGGTGATAGGCCGGTTCGCCACAGAAGGAGTGATCGCCGTCATCCTCCCGATAAAGCATATATTGGGACAGATCATCTTTTTTCTGATCCCCCTGATTGTTTTCGGATTCATTACTCCTGCTATTACCCGTCTGAAAAGCAACGCCTCAAAGCTCCTCACGCTATCGCTTGTTTTGGCGTACCTGTCATGTGTCGGTAGTTCGGTGTTGGCGGCCTTAGTTGGTTACAACACCATACCATTGATCGATATTACACCGGATGATGAAGTATCAAAAGTGCTCCCACAGATGATATTCCGTTTGGATATTCCGCCTTTGATGCCGGTATTGAGTGCGCTGGTACTGGCTTTTCTGGTAGGCATAGGAATACTTTTGACAAAATCCCGGAAAATAGAGAATGCTTTATACGAGTTTCAGGATATTGTATTTGTTATGGTTAAAAGAGTGCTGATACCGCTTCTTCCCTTTTTTATCGCGGCAAATTTCAGTGTGTTTGCCTATGAAGGAGATTTAGTATCAAGATTACCTGTTTTTTTACTGATCATCCTGATTACAATTCTTTGCCATGCCGCATGGCTCACCTTCTTATATGTCTCGGCGGGGATATACTCAGGTAAGAACCCCTGGCAGGTACTTAGATATTACGGACCGGTAGTATTGACCGCGTTAGGATCCCAATCATCGGCAGCAAGCCTGGGCGTTGCTATCGAAGAAACCCGGAAAAGCCCTGTGTTGAAGCCGGAAGTAAGGGATTTTTCTATTCCGCTGCTGGGTAATATTCATTTTCCCGGATCTGTTTTAGATATTGTCTTTTTGGCATTGGCCGTGTCGTATCTGTTAAACGGAACGATGCCGGGCATCGAAAAAATGGTTCTCTTTATTCCGCTTCTTGCCATTTTTGGTGTGGCTGCTCCGGGACTTCCCGGAGGAACACTTTTTGCTTCACTTGGGCTGATACAGGCTGTGCTGGGAATAGGTGAAGAAGGGATTGCCCTGATGATCACTATCTTTGCTTTGTTGGATAGTTTTGGGACAACCCATAATATCACGAGCGACGGTGCATTATCGCTGATCCTGACAAAATATTCCGGTAAAAAGGAGAGAGCTAAATCTGTCGGAAGAGAACCTGAAATAATTTGAACTCTAAAATTAGACATATCTTTTTCTGTTTTTTGTATCTTTGGGGAATGAATGTGCCAATGTGAATAATAAAAAAGAAGTCAAGAAGTTATTATTTAATTTTTCACTTTTCACTTTTCATTATTCACTTATATGTCTTTAAATAAAACGATACAATGAAACGGTACGTGCTTATTCCCCTGTTATTAGCTTTATTCGTCGTAGGAGTTTTTCCTGCAACGGTCGATACGGTGAGTGTTTCCAGCAAAAAAATGGAAAAGGAAATCAAAACGGTTGTCATTAAACCGCAATCATATAACGGGGAGAATACTTTCCCCGTTCTTTATTTGTTGCATGGTTACAGTGACCGATATGACGGATGGGTAAATAAAGTGCCTAAAATCAAGGAATTGTCTGATCAATATGGAATGATTATTGTCTGCCCCGACGGCGCTTTCGGAAGCTGGTATTTCGATAGTCCTGTCGATCCGGCGTTTCAGTTTGAGACATTCGTATCAAAAGAACTGATTACATGGATGGATAACAATTACAAAACCGTTGCTTCACGCGAAGGACGAGCTATTACCGGCTTGAGCATGGGAGGCCATGGCGGGCTCTACCTGGCTTTCCGGAATCAGGATATATTCGGTGCATGTGGAAGTATGAGCGGCGGCGTGGATATTCGTCCGTTTCCCAACAATTGGGATATCGCCAAACGGATTGGTTCCCAACATGATTATCCCGAAAGATGGGAAGAAAATACCGTTATGGGATTATTGCATTTGTTGACACCAAATGCATTAAAGATAATTATTGATTGCGGGACGGAAGATTTCTTTTTCGCTGTCAATGAGCGGCTGCATGATGAACTGCTGTATCGGAATATTCCACACGATTATATTACCCGTCCCGGGGCACATAACTGGGAATACTGGAGCAATGCGGTGAAATACCAGGTGCTCTTCTTCAATGAATATTTTAAGTCCCGGCAATAAAAGTTTCACCAATCAATAACAGGAAAGATGAAGAAATGGGTATTATCTTGTCTGGCGGTAGGCATCAGCCTGTTGCTTTCCGCCCGGCCTTCACAACCTTTCAGGTTTGCACTGGTTACCGATATGCATGTCAGTAATCCTGAGAACAATGAAGATCTCCGCCGTACGGTAAGAGATATCAATTCGCTTACAGATATCGCTTTCGTGATTGTTTCCGGAGATGTGACTGAATTTGGTTCATACGATGAACTGCATGCAGCAAAAATGATGCTGGATAGTCTGAATGTTCCTTATTATACGATTCCCGGGAATCACGACTCCAACTGGTCGGAAAGTGGAACCAACGATTTTTTGCGGATTTTCGGCAATGAAACGTTTGGCTTTGAGTACAACGGTTACAAGTTTATCGGACTGGCATCAGGCCCGAATATGCGTATGGGGCCGGGACAGATCCCGCGGGAGAACCTCACCTGGTTTTTTGAAGAGCTGGAGAAAACCGATACCGGTATGCCGATTATTTATGTGAACCATTATCCTATGGATGATGGTTTGAACAACTGGTTCGAAGTGATGGATGCACTGAGGCCCTATAATGTGCAACTGATGTTGTGCGGACATGGGCATGCCAATCGGGCAATGAATTTCGAAGGGATCAATGCGGCGATGTGCCGCTCCAATCTGCGGGCCAAAGAAGAATTTGGCGGATATACTATTATTACTGTAGATAGTGATTCTATTACCTTACGGGAACGGAAGGCTTCGGGTGAGACACTCGCTCCCTGGCTTACCTACCCGGCAGGGCAACGACCTCAATGGGAGACCAATCCGCCTCGTCCCGATTATTCTTTTAACCGGAATCATCACTATGTTTCCGAAGTCTGGAGTGTACAGGAAAAAAGCGATATGGGTAGCGGCATGGTTCTGGCCGGGAAAAAACTGCTTTACACCAATACCGCGGGAGAAATAAAAGCCGTGGATGCCGGTAACGGGCAACCGGTATGGACGTATACAACCGACGGAAAGATCTATTCCACTCCTACCGTATATGAAAACACCGTATGGTGCGCTTCCTCCGATTCGTTTCTCTATGGATTGGACCTGCAAAACGGGAAACAACGGTTTAAACTGGAGAACGATAAAGCCGTGGTTTCTTCTCCCGCCTGTTCCGGCAACAAAGTGATGATCGCCGGTGGAGACGGGCACTGCCGGGCATGGGATGTGTCTACAGGGGAGTCCGTCTGGAAATTCGACAGTGTAAAGAATTTCGTGGTGACCCGTCCGCTCGTGAAAGATGGAGTGATCTTTTTCGGGAGCTGGGGAAACGAGTTCTATGCCCTCGATATTGAAACCGGAAAACCGCGCTGGATATGGAACAACGGCCACTCGAACCGCATGCTGTCACCTGCCCAGGTCGTGCCTGTGGCTACGCACGGACGGATCTACCTGGCTTCGCCCGACCGCTTTATGACGGTGCTCGACGAAAAGACCGGAGAGGTCATATGGCGTCACAACGATCCTGAAAACCGGGTACGCGAGTCCATTGGTATATCGGAAGACGGCAATACGATCTACGCGAAAACCATGGACGGAAATATTCTTGCTATCGACGCGACTATCCCGTCACGGCACGTAAAATGGATCTCATCGGGGGAAGATATGGGATATGAGCTTACCCCTACGCCGGTGGTGGAGAAAAACGGGGTCGTATACGCGCCTACCGATAAGGGGTTGATCTATGCTTATCGTGCATCGGATGGTGCATTTCTCTGGAAGTACCGCATCTCAAAAGGGTTGATCAATATGATTCTGCCGACGGACGGTAATGAATTATTTGTCTCTGCAATGGACGGCCGGTTGGTGAAGTTAAGAGTGAGCCCTTATTGAAGAAATACCCTTTCCCTGGTATTTGCCCCTATTCCCTTCATCCTGACAACGGGCATTCCACGATCTTTCCCTGTTTCACGTAAAAGATGTATCCCGATACGTTTTCGTAGCCTATTTCCTGTATATGTTGTATATAACGACGCACCTGACGGATATATTTTGTCTCTTCCAGCTCTCCGAATTTGTAATCGGCCACAATTACTTCATTGTCGCCGATCATCACCCGGTCGGGGCGACTGAAGCCGGTAGTGGGATGCAGTAGTTGCGTTTCGTTCAATACGGTATACTTTCCTGAATACCAATCCGATATTTCCGGCCGGGATAAAATACCTGTCAACTGGCGGATCGTATTTTCCTTTTCTTCTTCTGCCAATTCCCCTGCGGAGATCTTTTGTTCCACTGCCTGCGGAATATCCGCCAGGGTCCTGACATTGCTTACAATGTCGTGCATCATCCGGCCGTAATCGCGACTGCCATCATCACTGAAATAACCGATAGAGTTGAATCGCAATTGTAGCCGGTCGCCGAAAGGAACCGATTGCCATTTTCCTGTCTTATCGCTGTCTGCAACTGCTTTTTCTTCCGGTTTCCGTACTGTTTCCGGTTTGCCATATTCAAAAACAGATTCTGTCTCTCCCTCGCTGAAGTATTCACTTAATGGAATATAATTTTTCCCGGAAGCGGAGGGTTTAGAAGCGGTCGGTTCCGGAAGGGCAAGCATAGAGGCCGGTGGTTCCGGGTCGGCAGGTATAGTGGCAGTAGGCTCCGGATCGGGTAGGGAAGCAGTGTCGGTAATACTTCTCCATAAAAGATCTGCTACATCGGAAATGGTTTCCGGCTTTCGAGGAATAGGGGCAAATGCGATGAGCCGGTGTTTCGGACGGGTAAATGCCACGTAGAGCAGGTTCAGGTTGTCGATATAGGTAAACCGTTTTTCTTCCAGATAGCTATCCCTGAAGATGGTGTCTTCAAGTCCTTTTCCGTATTTCAGCGGCGCAACACCCAAAGCGTTGAACGGTGCGGATCCGGGTTTGCACCAGATAATATCGTTATGATACGTATTATGGTCCATACCCCAGCTCACAAACGGCATGATCACGGCACCAAATCCCAATCCTTTCGATTTGTGGATGGTAATCAACCGGATGGCGTCCTGGTCTTCGGGGGAGAAAAGGGCTTTCCTGTGGCCGGTCTCATCCCACCAGTCCAGAAAGTCGTTTAAATCCGCAGTAGCACTCTCTTTGAATTTAAGAACTATATCCAGAAAAGCCTGCACATAGGCATTCTCTTTGGCATCCAATGCATCGGCCGTCAATGTGAAGAAATGCTCGGTCATTTCGTAAAAAGGCATGGATACCAGTTCACCGAGATGACCTTTTATTTCGTCGGGAAAATCACCGTGACCCTCTTCACGATAGAACTGTAGCGCCTCGTCCGGAGAAGAGCGACGTTGAAACCGGTAGAATTCATAGATTGCCATCATTCGGCAAATTTCATCTTTCGGGTTCCGGAAATAGCGCATCAGTGCGATGATAGCTTTCACGCTTTGAGCACTGCGGACAAGAAGCGCTTCATTGGAAATAATATCGTAACGGTAAGGCGATTCCGGGTGTTGTTCGCGGTAAGACAACAGCGTTTCAGCTACCTGTACCGCTTCATGGTTCCATCGTACTACTATGGCGATGTCTTTCAGAGCGAACCCCTGATCCTGGAGTGCTTCGATCTCCTGCGGCAGCCGCTCCAGTACATCTGCTTTCCAGTCTGTCTCCTTATCATCCTTCAGAAAGGTGATCCTCACTTGTCCGCCACTGTCCGCTTTTTTTGGAGGAACCTGCTGATAGAGGTCGGCGTAGGCATTAGTGATCTGTGTATCAATGTTGTGCCCGTTATTGCCACCCCCTTCTGTATGCTGCGGACTTTCGGAGGAGGTGTTAAAATCGTTTTGCAGGTTGATAGCGGCTTTCGTGAAAAAAGCATTATTGAATTGCACGATATGTGCATCGCTTCGCCAGTTAGTATCTAATACATGCTCCCGGATATTGTCGGCCTGAAAATCCTCTTTTACCTGTTCCTCGAGCAAACGCCAGTCGGAATTGCGGAAACGATAGATACTCTGCTTCACATCGCCCACGATCAGGTTCAGGTTTCCGGAGGCAAGGCTTTCTCCGATCAACGGCCGGAAGTTTTCCCATTGCATGCGTGAGGTATCCTGGAACTCATCTATCATATAGTGATGGACGCGGGTGCCCGTCTTTTCATAAATAAAAGGAGAGTCGGTACCGGCAATGATGTCGTTCAGCAGCTCTGTTGTATCGGAGAGAAACAGGGTATTGTTTTCCTGTTGCAGTTTGCGCAGTCGTTGTTTGATGTCGTTGAGGATACCTAAGGTATAGAAATTACGGAGCAGATGCTTTGCAGTCTGGTATTCCCGGTCGTTATCTGACAGGTAAATGATTTGCTTCACACAATCATTGAGGCCATCCGCATAAGCGGATCGGATAGCACTCTCTTTCTCCTTGCTGCTGTACCACAGGTCGATATTGTCTGCCAATGCGATAAGGCGTGTGGATGGTTTCTCCACGTTTCCACCTGCCAGTTTGGTGAATAGCAGGAAACCGGAATTCCTTTTGTGTTTGAAGTCGTCATACGATAATCCGTATTGCTGCATGATGCTGAGCGCCTTTACTCCTACCGATTTCACCTCGTTCTCGTAGCTCTTTGCGATACGCATAAGCATCTGTTTGTAGGCCTCGAGCTGTTCCTTATCCTGAATGGTCGACTGCTCCTCATCGGTAAACGATTTATATGTCTCGTTGAACAATTGCTTTGCCAGATCCAACACCTGCCGGTCGATCTTCCAGCTTTTCCCCTCTTCTATATTATGCTGCATGAATCGGAGGAGCCATTCCGCCAGCGTCTTGTTCTCCGGTTTATCCAGTTCGGAAAGCATCAGGTCGATGGTTTCGGTCAGCAGGGATGTCTCATCCAGCTCGATATTGTATCCCCCCGCCAGACCGGTCTCACGGGCAAAGGTGCGCATGGTCTGCTGGAAAAAACGGTCGATGGTACTGATAGAGAAAGATGAATAGTCGTGTAGAATAGTTTCCAGAACGGTTTTTGCTTTTGTGCGGACATCTTCCTGACGCATGGAGAAATCGTCCATCAGTTCCGCCAGATAAGAGGAGTCTGCACCCGAAGCCAGCCGGTACAACTCTTCCACGATGCGCGACTTCATCTCATCGGTCGCCTTGTTGGTAAAGGTTACGGCCAGGATGTGGCGGTGGTTGTTCGGTGCTGAAAAAAGCAAACGGAGATATTCACCTGTCAGACGGTGTGTTTTGCCCGATCCGGCAGATGCTTTGATCACGTGGAGCAGATGTCTGTCTAATGACTGCTGATTTTCCATCGATCGTTCTGCTGTGTTGTGAACCGATTTCCGTGGTTAGATGATACGTGATTTGGCATATCCTTCCTTCTGCAGGATACCCAGTACCTTCTCGCGGTGATCGCCCTGGATGATGATCTCTCCTTCTTTGGCCGATCCGCCCACGCCGCATTTTGTCTTCAGCATCCTTCCCAGTTCCTGCAGGTCGTCGTCACTTCCGGTAAATCCGGTGACAAGCGTTACAGCTTTCCCCTTGCGGTTCCGTTTGTCGAGGCTGATGCGAAGCAACTGTTTCTCCTTTGGCTGTGTATTCTCTTCCTCACTTCCCTCTTTCTGGTAGTGGTAATCGGGATTGGTGGAATAGACAATATCTAATCTTTTTTTCCAATCGTTCATATTGTTACGGAATTTATGTATTCAATAAATTTAGTCGTTTTCTCGCAATGGCATAATGCAAACTTGTTTGCCTTCTGCTCATATTGCTTAACGAAAACGTTCGTCCCACACGCAATGCGGCAACTATATCCTGTTGCATGCCGGAACTACGAAGGTACACATTTTCCCTTAAATATGCTTTACCTCTAACGATTCAATCACGTTCATGATATAATCTCCCATCCGTTCACATTCCGAGACGATATCCATATAGAAAACGCCGTTTTGATATGAGTAGAGACTCTGGTTCAGATTTTCTACATTTTCACGCTTCAGGAGATTCCGCTTTTCATTGATGCTGTTTTCGATATGTTTGCTGTGCAATAATTCCGATTCCGTTATTTTTTGATTTTTGAGCAAGGCCTGCATGTTTTCAAATGCCTTGTCCAGCAGTTCGTACATGCAGTTGATATTGGTGATAATGATTTCTTCAAAAACAACATCGGCTTCCATCTTTCGTTTCAAATGCCGGGCAATATTACAACTTGAGTCGGCAATGCTTTCTATTTCCGTCACTCCGCGGAGGATGGCACGTACGCGCTCTTTACTCTGATTACTGAGTCTTCCTTCTGCCACTTTACCCAGATAAGAACCTATCTCGACCTCCATCTGGTCGCAGATATCCTCATATTTCTCAGTACGGTTGTACAGTTTAAGGAACTTCTTGTCATGATGATCCAAATTGGTTAATTTCTTAACGAAACCAAACATTTTCCGGACACGCTGCACATATACTTCCACCTCTTTTTCTGCCTGGAGGATGGAAAGTTCATCTGTAGAGGCCATTCCCGTAGAGATATACTGAAGTATGAATTCTTCGTCGTCTTCTTCGCCTCGTTTGGGTCTGATAACTGCGAGACATATCTTTTCATACAATTTTACAAACCATATCATAATGAGTACATTACAGATGTTGTAAAGTGTATGGAATAGCGATAAGCCATACGAGGTAGAGGCTTGATAATTAAGATATTCACTTTGCAAGGCGGCAAGTTCGGGCGAAAGTTCCGATCTGGAAAGTGTAGTGATCTGTGTGTATTCCTCAGGTGAGAGCGAGGCCAGAAATGACTGCATCCCGCTGGGATTGACGGATGTGATCCCACCAATGATCGTATCGACAAGCTCCACAAAGAAATTAAACGCGATTGTCAACCAGACAAGGCCTAACACATTGAATATGAAATGGGCGAATGCGGCCCTTTTTGCCGAGATATTTGCAGGAATAGCCGCAAGATTAGCGGTAAGGGTTGTGCCGAGATTTTCTCCCATCACCATCGCGGCGGCACTTGGAAAGTCGATCCATCCTTTTGCTGCCATGATCAGGGTAAGGGCAACCGTAGCACTCGAAGATTGGACGATGACTGTCAGTATGGTACCGACAATCAGGAAAAATAACATGGATAGAAGTCCCCTGTCAGTAAAGTTTTGTAGGAAAGATAATACTTCGGGATTGTTTTGCAGGTCGGGCATCGAATTTTGCAGAAAATCAAGCCCCATAAACAGAAATGCAAATCCGAAAATGAATTCTCCTAATGATTTATTTTTGCTTTTTGAGGAAAAGATAAGCGGAAGCGCAATCCCCATCAAAGGAATCGACAATGCACTGATCGATAACTTTCCGAATCCGAAGAGGGCAATCATCCATGCGGTAAGTGTGGTTCCGATGTTGGCACCCATGATTACGCCGATAGATTGAACCAGACTTAGTAACCCTGCGTTTACAAAACTCACTACCATTACCGTGGTAGCAGAGGATGATTGGATAAGGGCGGTGATTAGTATCCCGGTCAATACTCCCGTCAGACGGTTTTTTGTCATTGCTGACAGGATATTCCTGAGTTTATTACCGGTAAGTTTTTGGAGGCCTTCGCTCATGATTTTCATCCCATAAAGGAAGAGTGCCAGCGAACCTATAAGCTTTAAAAAATCGAAGAAACTGTAGTCCATGTTCGAAAAATAGCGTATATTAGCGTGCAAATATAGTGAAAGCCGAGAGAAAAACCAAGCTTGCTTGAGTTTTTCCGAGGCGCCTATTATATTCTGGAAATATAGTGAAAGCCGAGAGAAATGCCAAACTTGCTTGAATTATTCCGTTAAGTGAGGTGCAGAAGGAGTTTACTCGTTTTGCCGAACGCAGAATTAACAATCGAGGAGTGAAGGCGACTCAAATAATCTAACTCATTCAACTTTTCCGAGGCGCATCTTATATTATTTAAATATAGATAAAAAATCGTTGAATGCAAATAAATGTGAAAATAAAAAATAATAATATGACAGATACTGTACGTGTGCATTGTCTTAACACAGATGTATATAAAGAGGTGAAAATCGGTTCAACATTAGAAGAATTGATTGATGTTTTCGGGGTTACATCGCCCTATATGATTACAAATGCGAAAGTAAATAATAAAACAGAGTCATTATCCTATCGGGTATATCGGCCGAAAACGATAGAGTTTATAGACCTGACCCACTCTTCGGCCATGCGGACCTATGTACGGTCGCTCTGCTTTATTCTTGCCAAGGCTGTGAATGATACCCTCCCCCATGCGGAAACCTATATTGAACACGCTGTAGCAAGAGGATATTACTTCCAGATTGAGGCAGAGGTGCCGGTGGGTAAACCCGAACTGGATGCTATTCGTAGAAGGATGCGGGAAATCGTGGACGCGGATATCCCTTTCGTGCAGGTAGAAGAGGAAACTGCTAAAGTGGTGAAATTGTTTCGTGAACGGGGAATGGAAGATAAAGCCCGGTTGCTCGAAACGTCCGATTTTCTTTATGCCCGCTACTCGAAACTGGAAGAGTATATCGACTATTTTTACGGCAGTCTGACGCCCTCTACCGGTTATATTACCCTGTTCGATATTCAACCGCACAATGGCGGTTATCTGTTACGGATACCCAACCGGGAAAATCCGGTAGAACTGGAACCTGAAATACAGCAGGAGAAACTGCTGAATGTGTATCGGGAGCATATTAAATTTCTGAAAATAAGTCAATTGGATAATGTGGGTGATCTTAACCGGGCAAAGCAGGAAAATCGTATGTCCGAAGTGATCCAAGTGGCGGAGGCTTATCAAGCTAATCAGATTGCCGGTATTGCTGAAGAGATTACCCGCCGGTTTAAGGAGGGAGTGCGTGTCGTCCTGATATCGGGACCCTCTTCTTCGGGAAAGACTACCTTCCGCAAACGGCTTGAAGTGCAATTGATGGTGAATCTGTTGAAGCCGGTGGGCATCTCCCTCGATGACTATTTCATTAACAGGGACCAGACACCTCTGGATGAACATGGAGAGAAAGATTACGAATCACTTTATGCGCTCGATTTGGGGTTGTTCGAACAACATATGCTCGCGCTTATGGCAGGAGACGAGATTGAACTGCCGTTTTATAATTTCATGACAGGTAAGCGGGAATTCAAGAAGAATTTCCTGAAAATGGAGGATAACAGTATCCTGATTGTGGAGGGTATCCACGGCTTAAATCCGGAATTGACGGAGCATATCCCTCCGGAGAAGAAGTTTATGGTCTATGTCTCTGCGCTGACTACTATTTCACTGGACGACCACAACTGGATCCCCGCTTCCGATAACCGGCTGATCCGCCGTGTCGTACGTGATTACCGCTACCGCGGTTATTCGGCGGAACAAACTATCTCCCGTTGGGATAGTGTCCGGCGTGGTGAAGATAAATGGATTTTTCCCTATCAGGAGAATGCCGACGTGATGTTCAACTCGGCCATGATCTATGAACTGGCAGCTATCCGGCGCCATGCGGAACCTATCCTGCAGCGTGTGCCGCGTACCGTACCGGAATATTCCGAAGCATACCGCTTACTCAAATTCCTGGGTTATTTCAATTATATTACCGATCGTGAGTTGCCACCTACTTCATTGCTTAGGGAGTTTGTGGGAGGAAGTAGTTTCAGGTATTAAGATGACTAATGCGCCAATGTGACTAATGAAACTAATGTGCTAATGTGACAATGAGACAAACAACGTTCAGCGGAATTTGTTAGAATCGGCGGAACCAATAGAAGTGTAGTTAAATAGTTCCCCGTATCATACCGGGGCATACATATGACAGAAGATATAATTTGTGCAATATCTACTCCTCCCGGTATGGGAGCGATAGCAGTTATCCGCCTTTCTGGCGAGGGAAGCTGTTCTCTGACCGACCGGATATTCCATTCTCCCTCCGGTAAAAAACTAAGTGAAGCTGCTGCCAATACCGTCCATTTCGGGAGGATCATGGGCGACGATGAAGTACTGGACGAGGTACTGGTCACCGTCTTTCGCGCTCCCCACTCCTTTACGGGAGAGGAGAGTGTAGAGATCTCCTGCCACGGGTCGGTGTATATCCAGCAGAAGATCATGGAGCTATTACTTGCCAATGGAGCCAGATTGGCAGAGGCGGGAGAATTCACCCGTCGCGCGTTCCGGAATGGAAAGTTCGACCTGAGCCAGGCCGAGGCTGTTGCCGATCTGATTGCTTCTTCCTCACGGGCTTCGCACAGGGTTGCGATGAACCAGATGAGGGGAGGTTTTGCCAAAAAACTGGCCGACCTGCGTGATAAGTTATTACAGTTTGTTTCACTAATCGAGTTGGAACTCGATTTCTCGGAAGAAGATGTGGAGTTCGCTAACCGGGAGCAACTCTACCTGTTGACCGAAAAGATTGGGCAGGAGATCGGAAAACTGGTCAATTCGTTTCGGTTGGGGAATGCCATTAAGAGCGGTATTCCCGTGGCCATTATCGGCGAGACCAATGCCGGAAAATCAACCCTGCTGAACCTGCTTTTGAATGAAGAGAAAGCGATTGTCAGTGATATCCACGGTACTACGCGTGATGTGATAGAAGACACCATGAACATAGGAGGTGTTACATTCCGTTTTATCGATACGGCCGGTATCCGCCAGACTTCCGATACCATCGAGACGATGGGAATTGAACGCACATTTCAGAAGATCGAACAAGCCTCCATTGTGCTGTGGATGGTCGACCTGACCACGTCAAGGGAGAAGATCGAGTCGTTGGCCACATCTATTGTGCCAAAAACAAAAGAAAAGCACCTTATACTGTTATTCAACAAAGCCGATCTGATACCGCAAGATAAGCGTACAAATGTAGAAGACATCCTGCTCGGGGTAGGGGATAATCGGCTTTTTATCTCCGCAAAGCAGCAGTATAATACCGGCAGGTTACAGGAGTTGTTAATCAAAGCTGCCGCTATTCCTGCCATTAGCGAGGAAGATGTGATTGTAACCAACCTGCGTCATTACGAAGCGCTCACCAAAGCATTTGAAGCTATCCTTCGTGTAAAAGAAGGGCTGGAGATCGGCATTACCCACGATTTCCTTTCCCAGGATATTCGTGAGTGTATTTTCCATTTGGGCAGTATCACAGGGTTTATATCGAATGACGAAATATTAGGAAATATCTTTAGTAAATTTTGTATAGGTAAGTAATTACGTTACTATTGGTTGTTTAAAAGTGGTGGTAATACCGCCATAAATAATACAAAATCATGAAAACAGAAGAATTGAAAATCGGTAATAGCCAAATAGTTATTTATCAAGCGCCAGACGGAACAGCAAATCTTGACGTTAGACTGGAGGATGAAACTGTTTGGCTTAACCGTCAACAAATGTCTGAACTTTTTAATAGAGACATAAAGACGATAGGAAAGCATATAAATAATGCACTAAGGGAAGAATTGGACGGATTTTCAGTTGTCGCAAATTTTGCGACAACTGCCGCAGATGGTAAAACGTATCAGATGGAACACTATAATTTGGATATGATTTTATCTGTAGGTTATCTGGTAAAATCTAAACAAGGTATACGATTTCGTGGCTGGCAAACAAAGTATTAAAACAATATCTCGTTAAGGGCTATGTCGTAAATGAAAAAATCAAGTTGCAACAATATAGTGACTTAAAGCAGACAGTTAAACTTTTATCAAACGTACTACAATCAAAAGAGCTATCTGCCGATGAAGCAACAGGATTGCTACAAGTGATCAGTGTCTTATCCATAATTATTTCCGTCTTATTGATGAGACAAATATAGATAGTTTTTGTCTTATATGCAAGACGAAATTATAATTTATTATTTGGGGGAGTGACTTTGACTGAACGATTAATCACTGATCAGGAATTAGAAAAACCAACTGTAGAAAAAGTGCTTTCCGCAACAAATACTTTGAACAATTTCGAAATTAGGCAGAAGGTTCCTGCCCAATTACAAACGCACATTGTGAATTCTTTTTTCTATATGTCCCAATCCTGTACACGCCATATTCCCTTTTTGTCAGGAATACGGACAAAAATGTTTGGGTTTAGTATCTTCAATTCCTCAATAAACTCTTTCTCCCTAACAGGTGAAATTAGCATATACGGAAATTTCGCTTTTCCACCGAGACTAATGCTCAATCTCTTGAGAGAAGCGGCAGGTGACGAAAGAGGATTATACGACCTTTCCACCGAAATGATATTCGTGATTTTCACACTTCCACAGGGAATATTTCCTATTTTCACGAACAGTTTGTCCCCTGATATGATGTAGCGCATTCCTGTAAACAGAATGACTATAAACAAAAATGAACCGCCCATAATGAACAGACCTGGTATTATCATATGTTTAATCATCGGTATGGTACACGGGATAAATATTGCCAATGTGAAGCCGAGTAGCAATACGCTAATGCGCGACCTGAATACTTTTTGATCCTCCATTACTTACTCTCTTATTATATTAATTTTCAATACCCTATATCGTTGTGTCGGCTTATATACAACGGGCCGCGGCCTGGCGTTCGGGCGGTTGGCGGGACGAAGTCCTGTCAACCGGGGCGAACGCTTATGCGGGAGACGAAACCCCAAAATCGCAATTTGGTAAACCTAACGCTAAACCCCTTGTTAGACGCCACCTATTAGCTTTCCCGTGATCTTATTCCTGAATTACATATATTGCTCTTCTCTGTGCGAGTATTTTATCACTCGAGCCACCTCCATAAAAAATACCATTAGAATAATATCCCGAACTAATGATTTTCATCATATGATTATTTAATTATAGTGTTATAAATATTTCTGTTAGCTCTATTGTCACTGTGCTATTCACAGGGTGGCCACTAACGTCAAATCCTTATTAGCGGTTCGTTGTTCTTTCGTTTGTCGGTTCATAATAAAGAATGATTGCACCACCGCTAAACGTTTTGGTCTTTATGAGTTTAAGCGTAATTTTTTCGCTGATGTTTTTAAATAACGGCAAACCACTTCCTGCGATAACAGGGTGGACACAAAGTTGATATTCGTCTATTAAATTAAGTTTCGTCAAAGCTACAATCAAGCTTGGACTGCACACAAAAACGTCTTTACCCGATTGTTGTTTGAGTTCTAAAACTTCTTTCTCAAGGTCTTGACTTGCTAATTTCGCACTTTTCCAGTCTACATTTTTCAGTGTGCGGGAAAAAACAATCTTCGGGGTGTTGTCTATTGCGACTGCAAAGTCGTCTATTGCTTTATCACCTGTAGGATTTTCCAGCACAGTTCGCCAAAATTCCATAAGCTGGTAGGTTATCCTGCCATATAAAGCGGTATCAGCGCTTCTCAACAGGTCAGCGTAATGTTGATGTATTTCTTCGTCAGGGATACTTGAGGTATGGTCACAAAACCCGTCAAGTGTCATATTGATTGCTGCAATTACTTTTTTCATATTTTCTTTTTTGTCAGTCTGTTTCGTGGGTCGTCCCACATGACCGCTAACGGTTCGGGTATTGCCGAAAACAGGGCGTTTCGGCGCTACTGTTAATTTGAAAAATTAAAATTGAATATAGCACAAAAGTGTTATAGAAATTCGTCACCGCCGCTTTTGGCAATACAATGTTACAAGTTGCCGCTCTGGTCCATTTCATATATTCTACTTTTATACATTCCGTTTGTTTGTCTCAATAGAAATGAAGTCAGGTAAATAGTTTGGGGTACACCCCCTGGAAACCATCTCACCTTTGTATAGCCCTGTATTCTCACCAATTGCAACACAACGTTTCCGATATTTTTTATCATAAACTCCTATCCAACCTGCTGTAAAATTCATAGCCCACTGGACTTCCGGTTGTTCTTTGGCAATTTTTGATTCGATTGCAGTCAGCAAATACTCAGTATTTTCAGGAGGGACTTGTCCAACCCATCTCAGTCTCGCCTGGTAATACCAAAAAACTCGTCTTTTAAACGCTGAAGGATTGTTCTCCCATGATTCAATTGATGCAATCGTTTTTTTGTCCTTAATAAGTTGGTTTGCCATTAACCAGTCAGTTAACTGATTTCGTTCATCAAATGGATGAGTTTGAATATCCTTGTCAAGCTTGTTTATCAACTCTTCTGACAGAGATTTATTGTCCATAATTAAAATGGATAATTGTCTTGCTAAGAACTTTCCGGAATCCCAAAGTTCCATCGCAAGAGAATGGTCTTTTTTTATCTCCTTGGCAATTTTCCTTAGGTCTCCTAGTTTTGTCTTGTTATTGATTTGCCCTAAGATGCTTTCTGCTTTTGATGAAAATGTCATATCAATCTTTTTAGTTGTGGTGTTCTTACGGTTGCTTGTAACATTTTATTTAGGCAATAAAGATGAACATTCGTAAATACGAATTTTATAACATGCGTAAACCCGGTTTTGTTGTCCTTTCATTATTTGATCTGAATCGTTCATTATTAGCTGTGTATGCTTCCCTATAATTTGTCGTATATTGATAATGATGAAGATAAATTATTGGAAGAGAATAAGAAAAATGATCTGTCTAAAAAATATATATTAAAAATTCACGACGACAACTCATATTTAATCGCAGGTCATAGAAGCCATCGATCGCATTCTTCACACCGATCGAGTAGTTCTGGTAGCAGCTATCGAAGTTCATCTTCTAGCTCTACCTACAGTGTAACTCCAAGAGTATATTCTCTTGGAGAAAGATCAATTGATGTTGGGGTGACAGGTCGAGATATCTTCTATAATTTATATTATCAGATATTGTAACTTTCATTTATCAAAACAACTCTTTCGGATTAATTCTCAAAAACTCCTCATAAGGAATCCCTCCTGTCCCAACAAGCAATACTTTTTCTGGATGAAATTTCTCTGCAAACACTCCCATGCCTTCATTTTCTCCTCTTTTTCCACTTTTCACCTCAAGTCCGATTGCCTTATCTCCTTTTTCCAAGACAAAATCAACTTCATAATTTCCTTCTCGCCAATAATAAAGATTATATCTTTCCGAAATGGAATGATTGAGTAAGTGTGTCCCGACAGAAGATTCAACAAGTCTTCCCCGTAATTCCGGATCAACGATAGCTTTTTCATATCTATCATCGCCCTGTGCTGTAATCAAAGCATTATTGTAAACTTGAAACCTGGGGCTTGAACTTCGTTTGCGGATTATATCTCCGGCATATTTCTCTAAGCCTGCGAGCAAACCACAATCATATAGCAATTTCAAGTAGTTAGCCAAAGTAGTGGTATTGCCTGCATCTTGAAGCTGTCCTATGATTTTTGTATAGGAAAGAATATGACCAGAATATAAGCAACCTAATTCAAACAAACGTTTCAGTAAAGCAGGTTTATCTACTCGGGTTAACATTAAAATATCCTTTGAGATACTAGTCTCTATCAACGAATCCTTAATATAGTTTTTCCAACGTTCTTCATCATTAATCAGGGATGCAGAACCCGGATAGCCGCCAAAGTAAACGTATTGTTCTATACTCCAACCAAAAGCCTCTTGCATTTCAGGATAAGACCAATGTCCTAAATACAATGTTTCAAACCGACCCGCTAAAGACTCAGTTAATCCTTTCTGAATTAGTAAACGAGAAGATCCGACTAGAATAACCTTGATATTGGCATTCTCACGAGTATCTCTATCCCATTGCTGCTTTACTACTTCACTCCAGTTGTCAATCTTCTGTATTTCATCAATTACCAACAAAAACTCAGCTGTTCCCGATGCTTTTAGCCGCAACCTTGCAGATTCCCAAACTTGAACTAGCCAAGCAGTATTTGTCGCAGAAATAACGTCAGCTGATTCATACAGATTCGGCATGACTAATTGCGATAAGAGTTGTGTAACCATAGTCGTTTTACCAACTTGGCGAGGTCCTAGAATAACTTGAATAAACTTTCTTGGCTCTTCAATTCTAGCTTTAATAGATTTAAAATAAGGACGTTCGAACATAAAAATAATTTTACTCAATATAATGAGCAAATTTACTCAATATATTTAGATATGCAAAATTCCATTTAGAAAATATCAAATTAGAACCCTACCGCAACTATGCTAAAACAGATAATTAAAGTCAAAACTTAGTGTAATTGTGCGTTTAAGCGCAATTACTGGATAGATATATCTATAATCAATTCCCGTTTTTTATCTACAAGTTCTGCAAGTTCTAACGCGGTTAGTTATTTCTCTTCACGAGTTTTTTAGTAACAATCCGATTTTAAAAGATTCAAAATCTCTTTTGAGTTCGTCTCTTCATTCTGTTCCTTTTTTTCCGTAAACACTATTACCGGTAACCTCTACAATCATATTGCGACTCAAAATAATTAAAACAATGAATTTTAAATGAGATGTTAAAACTAACATTATCATCTATTTATCCACCTTATTTTCTTAAATTTGTCTATCGCAATATAATCATCTTATAGAAGATAGAGCGGAGGAGCCTTTGGAAGACGACAGATAAGTTGCAAAAAAAAATGATTGAGCAAGCTGGTTGCGGGAAATTTAGCCAAGATAAATTGAATAAAGGAGTAATATGGACAAACAACGCATAATGCAGTATAAAACGTCTTTTGATGCTATTACACAATACATCAACAGTGAAGATGATACCGAGCAGGTTGAAGTTTGGTTTGCACGTGATTTGCAGTCTGTTTTGGGATATGCCCGTTGGGAGAATTTTGTGGTAGCGATTGAAAGGGCAGTAGAGTCTTGTAAAACGCAGCAAATCAACGTTGATGATCATTTTCGTGAGGTCACGAAAATGATCGAAATTGGTAAAGGAGGCAAACGGGAAGTTATAGACTTTATGCTTACCCGCTATGCTTGTTATCTGATAGCTCAGAATGGAGATCCGAAAAAGGAAGAGATCGCTTTTGCTCAAAGTTATTTCGCTGTACAAACCCGTAAGGCGGAATTAATTGAAGAACGCTTGCAACTTCTTTCGCGTTTGGAAACCAGAGATCGATTACGCGTTTCTGAAAAACAGCTATCACAAAATATTTACGAACGTGGAGTAGACGACAGAGGATTCGGGAGAATCAGATCCAAAGGTGATACGGCTTTGTTCGGCGGACACACCACCGAGGATATGAAAAAACGGTTGGGCGTAAAATCAAGCAGACCGTTGGCTGATTTCCTGCCTACATTAACTATTGCGGCTAAAAATTTGGCTACCGAAATGACAAATTATAATGTGGAGACTAAAGATCTTTTTGGCGAAAATCCAATCACAAAAGAACACATTCAAAACAATAAGAGTGTAAGAGCTATGCTTGGAAGTCGGGGTATTAAACCCGAAGAGCTTCCTGTGGCCGAGGACATTAAAAAAGTGGAGCGCAAAACGGCAAGCGATGAGAAGAAAATAGAGAAGACAACAAAAAAGCTACCTAAACAGAAATAATGCCATCTCCTTCATAATTTTTTTTGTTCTGTCACCTTCTTTTCGAACTACTCAAATTTTTCGAGTAGTGGAACTCGGTTCCAACTCTTCGGTGCTATATATTTCCTTTATAAAGAACCTGCTTGTTCCAATACGTTAAGTTTTACTAATTCTGAGCATTTTCGTGAAATGGTTCTATTTGATATAGTATCTATCAATTTTTCTTGGTTCATATGTCTCGTTAAAACTATCCGGCATTTATTCGGCAAAACTTCGGCAAAACTTCGGCAACTTCGGCAAAACTTCGGCAACTTCGGGTTGTTGAGAAAATTAACCCTGAGATGTAAATACGTATCTGGCTGTATTTGTCTCACCTTCTCTTAATAGTATCTTGCTGTCAATCAAGGTATTCGGGTCGTTTCTGGCTGTCCTTTCCGATATACCATATCGTTTCATATACTCCAAAGTAGTAATATATCCTTTTTCTTTGAAAAATAAGATAGCGTTGATTTGTCTGTCACTCAACCCTAATTTTCGCATTTCTTCCCCTGAAAATCTATCTTTGAAAAGTGTAACCTTAAATCCGCCTCCATCTTCCTCTAATGAAGGTGCCGGTAATCCAGCCGATTTACACGAGTCGATAATCTTCATTATACCACTTCCCCAGGAATCGATGAATCCTCCGCGAAAACAGGTTTCGGCAAGTATAGGGTTGCGGGGAAAGTATTAAATATGATATTACTGTGATAATGATCTTTTGTTTAGGATATTAATGTTAGTAAAAATATTGTTTTATCCTTAATAAATAATCCGTACTTTTGCACTATACTTTTGAGAATCAAATTAACTCTAATAGATTATGCCAGAAAGTCAAAACGTCGAATATAAATCCGGTTGGAGAGATGAATTTCTGAAATGGATATGTGGCTTCGCCAATGCAACAGGTGGTAGGATCTTTATTGGTCTGGATAATACCGGAGAAATCATAGGAGTTACAGACTCGAAAAAGCTACTGGAAGATATACCCAATAAAGTAAGAGATACACTCGGAATTTTAGCTGATGTGAACTTACATGAAACAGATAAAGGAGACTATATAGAAATTGTTGTCGAATCATATCCCTATCCCGTCAATTATAAAGGACAATATCATTATCGGAGTGGTAGCACAAAGCAGGAATTAAAAGGTGCTGCTTTAGATAAGTTTATGCTTCAAAAGAAAGGGAAACGATGGGATGGAGTACCCGTTCCTCATGTTTCTGTATCCGATTTAAAACAGGAAACAATCGACTTTTTTAAGAAACGGGGTATCAAGAACCAGCGTATTTCTGAAGACGTGTTGACTGATTCCAATGAACATCTTTTGGATAACCTGCAGTTAATCGAGAATAATTACCTGAAAAGGGCAGCAATCTTACTTTTTCACCCTGATCCAGAAAAATTTGTAAGCGGAGCATATATAAAAATCGGATATTTCAAATCAGATGTTGATTTAATTTTTCAGGACGAAGTACATGGTAACCTGATAGAACAGATAGAAAAGACTATTGATTTACTTTTTTCCAAGTATATAAAAGCAATTATAAGCTACGAAGGGATAAATCGTGTCGAAACATTTGAATATCCGAAAGATGCTGTAAGAGAAGGATTATTAAACAGTGCGGCCCATAAAGATTATTCTGAGGGAACCCCTATTCAGATCAGTGTCTATGATGACAAAATAATTATATGGAATGAAGGCCAGTTACCTGAGAATTGGACCGTAGAGGATTTACTAAGAAAACACCCCTCCAAACCCTATAATCCTGATATTGCAAATGCGTTATTCAGGAGTGGATATATTGAATCATGGGGACGTGGCACTCTTAATATGATAAAAGAGTGTTTAGCGGCAGGATTACCAGAACCTCGTTATTATTATGATATGTCCGGCTTTTGGGTTGAGTTCAGAAAAGATATTTATAATGAAGAATACCTGAAGTCCATTGGATTAAATAGTCGCCAAATAAAAGGAATAATATATATGAAAGAAAAAGGAAGAATATCCAATAACGAATACCAACATTTGAATAACTGTTCTCGTAATACTGCGAGTAATGATTTGTCGGAAATGGTAAAGAAACATCTTATTATATCAAGTGGACAGAAAGGTGCCGGGGCATTTTATACATTAAATGGAATTGCACAATAATTGCACAAATTGCACAAAAAGGTTTACCTTTGGGTTCTTGTCATGGATTGAGAGTAACCCATTTTCAGGAATAACAAGAATGTTCCCTATTGGGCGTAGCTTATGTAACCGGAAAGATGAAAAATTCGAGAAAATAGTATTAATTGTCAGATTATCAATGTTGTTTTTATGTAACGGTCATGTAACACACTGTTGTAATTCTTATTTGGTTCGGATAACGAGAGCAAAATAATATTGATATACTAAAATGATGATAGACCCACCAAAAATGCCGGAGAACCATTATTAATTACCGTTTACACCGCAAAGAAATGTATTGCGAAGTATGGCAATCAGCTCTCTACGCCTTATGTTCTCCACGATAAGGATTTAAAAGAGAATAATGGCATTGTTTATCTGCCACTATATGACTCCGTTGTTGTGATAGTTTCCTTTTAATCGAACTGTTCGGAAATCCCGGACAGTTGCACTTTCTTCTAATTCCTGGTGTAGTTTTTTAACAAGTTATCTCTGCCTTTTGGGTATTGCTGTCAGGCGGGTTTTTTAGCGTTGCCGTTCAATAGAAATGCCGCATTGAAATTTAACAAAACATTCCATACGAGACATTTTGTCCGATTACGGCAATAATCTTGTATCTTGTTATCAATTAAGTTATTCAAGTCCTTTCTGGTATCTCAATCGCTTTATCTCAATATTTTTCTGTAATAATTATGTTTTTACATGTAAAAACATAATTATTTTATACCTTTGCAAAAAGAAAAAGAATGAAATCGTTCAGATCAAATATAATAAGGCAAATAGAGACTATTCCTGAAGGAAAGATATTTACCTTCTCCGACCTTGATTTTCCTGTCGAGAAATTCTCAAACGTGGCAGTTATCCTTTCGGGGTTAGCAAAGGAGAAGAGGCTGGTTAGGGTGGAAAAGGGCGCATATTATCGTCCAAAACAATCAAGTTTGGGATTGGGAGTACTACCCGTATATCAGGACGAACAATTGAATTACTTGACCCGCAAATTAGACGGATACCTTACCGGAACCTATATCTATAATAAGATGTCACTGACGGAGCAGGTTTCATCTGTAATAACCATTGCTGCTCCTCAACCTGTACGTCCGTTCAGGTTCAAAAAATTATCGGTTGAATGTGTGAAATCTTATGCAGATACGCCGGGTGATGAAAATACATTGCGTCTGATCCGTATGTTGGATGCGATAAAGGATTTGAAGTATATTCCGGGAACAACTCCACAACAAGCCTATGATAGAATATTTGCTTTACATATCTCGCAGTTATCCCCGGTAAACCTTGAAAAAATTGTATCTTTGGCTATAAATTATCCTCCCAGGGTTCGGAAAATATTGAGCGAAATGCTGAAAAAGAATAATCGCTTCGATTTAAGCAAACAGCTTGTCAATACGATTTGTCCGACCACACGGTTCGAGTTACCATATAAAACAATATAGTGCCTATGAATTTACATTTGGAAGATGTGACTTTCAGGGAGTTGGTCAAGCTGTCCGCTGATCACTTTGGTTACGAACGGTCACATGTAGAAAAGGATTATTGGGTTTGTAAAATTCTGAAAGAGTTGGCTTTATCGGATTATGCCGGAAAGATTTATTTCAAAGGTTTATGTGTAGCTGTACATAAGCCTTTGCAAATTCCAGAGTAATTGGAAATAAAAAATGAATGATTTTTCCTACATTTGTAATACTGTGAAAATGAACAATAAATATGGCAAAATCAACTTCTAAAATAATTGTATCAAATACAGAAATCACTGTTACCCGGATAAACAACGAAGATTATATTTCTTTGACGGATATGGCCGGTTATAGAGACAATTTAGAAGCACGAATTGTTGTCTCAAATTGGATGAGTACCTATTATACAGTAGATTTCCTGGCGGTTTGGGAACAAGTCAACAATCCGAATTTTAACCGTATGGGATTCCATACGGTTAGAAATGGAGAAGGCAGATTACTTCTAACGCCCAAACGTTGGGTTGAAATGACGAATGCCATAGGTATATTTTCAAAGTCAGGACGTTATGGTGGTGGAATTTTCGCACATAAGGATATTGCTTTTGAGTTTGGTACTTGGCTCTCTGCTGAATTCAAATATTTTCTCATACGCGAATTTCAACGTTTAAAGGACGATGAAAACAACCGATTGAAATTAGAGTGGAACCTACAACGAACATTGGCAAAGGTGAATTATCATATTCACACGGATGCCATTAAAGAAAACTTGATACCAAAAGAAATTACCAAACAACAGGCAAGCTTTGTTTATGCCAATGAAGCCGACTTGTTAAATGTTGCTCTTTTCGGATTTACGGCAAAAGAATGGAGGGACAGCAATCCCGATAAAAGCGGAAATATCAGAGATTATGTCACATTGGAACAATTAGTCGTTTTAAGTAATATGAAAAGTATCAATGCGTTACTTATTCGCCAAGAATTACCACAGAATAAAAGGCTGGTTGAACTGAATAAGATTGCTATTGCACAAATGAAATCCTTGCTTGAAAGCAACTCAATAAAAAAAATTAAAATAAACTGAAACTGTTAACGGTAAGTGAGAATGCAGCATTTCTCAGTAACAGCCATAAACTATTATGACCGCAGAAAATAAATGAATACGATGAGGAGGACAGATTATCTAATTTGAAATCTATATTGTCGAATTAATTTAATACATTTACATTTTGAGATAATAAGTGAGAATATAAGGGTAATAAAGAGAGTTAATAGCATCAGGCAAAACTCAAACAGAGACACGTAAATGACCTTAGAAGACCTACATAGAATTCTCTCCAATGGCGAAAATCTTCACATTGAATTCAAGGAAGCCAAAGGAAAAGTTCCTAATAGCTTTTATGATACAGTTGTTTCATTCCTGAATCGAGAGGGTGGTACAATTGTATTGGGAGCAAATGACGATGGGACTATTACTGGGGTCGAGAAAAATGCTGTCGAAAAAATAAAAAAAGAAATTGTTACCCCGTTGAATAATAAAGATGTAATCAATCCACCGGTGAATTTCCCTATTTATCAGTTAGAAGATAAAGACGGAGTAGTTCTTTGTTTGAAAATACCAGTAAGTTCGCAAATTCATAATCATAATGGAATTATTTACGATAGGGAAAATGATAGTGATATCCGAATTGAAGATGATACTCGAATCTCCGAATTGTATTTCAGAAAGAGAACCCATTTCACAGAGAATGAAATCTTTCCATATCTACGAATAGAGGATTTAGATGATGAGTTGTTCGACAAAACAAGAGCTATCATACGCTCTGTAAATGTATCACATCCGTGGTTAACGATGGACAACATGGATATTTTACGTTCATGTGGATTTTATCGAAAAGACAATCGTACGGGAGAGGAAGGATTGACGCTTGCATCTGCTCTGGTTTTCGGAAAGGATGCTACAATTCAAAATATTCTTCCTGCATACAAATTTGATATCCTGCTAAGATTAAACGATCTTGACCGTTGGGATGATCGGTTGACAATGAGGACAAATTTGATAGACACTTATTTGCAGGCAATGGATTTTATAAGAAATCGTTCACATTTGCCTGATAAGTTTTATTTGGAAGGCGACCAGCGAAAAGACTTGCGAGAGCTGATTTTCAGAGAAATTGTAGCAAACCTTGTTGTCCATCGGGAATATACTAGTGCGCACCCTACGACAATCGTTATCTATAAAAATCGTGTAGAAGCAACTAATCCGAATAAGGCACTATTCCGAGGTCTATTATCTGTTGACAACTTTAATCCTTATGCAAAGAACCCTAATATCCGTAAATTCTTTTCTGAATTCAGTTGGGTAGATGAAATAGGATCTGGAGTACGGAATGTAAATAAATATCTGAGTATCTACACACCAAATACTACACCTCTCTTTATCGAAGATGATTTGTTTAAGACCATTATACCATTAGTTGCTTCTGTTTTGGGAGAGGAAAAAGCTGCGACTTTAATGGAACTCGTTGCCTTGGATAGATCCAAACTCACCCCGGAAGCCCTAGACGCTATCGTAGCTTTAGATATTGCTCCTGAATATGCAGGAGATGGTAATATAAACGACTTCTTTTTTGCAAAAGAATATAGTTTGGGGTGGAGTTGGCACCAAAAAGAGGTGGAGTTGGAAAATCTTAGGATAAAGATAAACAGAGGTTTACAAGATAACCCATCGTTTGAGGGGTGGAGTTGGAGCGAAAAAGGGGTGGAGTTGTTCAATAAAAGAACAATAACATTGTTCCAGATTTTACTGGCTTGCTTAATACCTCGGAACATTGAAGATATTCAGGAATTAATAGGATTCAATTCCAGGAACAAACTACGGGAAATATACCTTAATCCCTTGCGGGAAGCAGGCTTGTTGGAATATACAATAAAAGATAAGCCCAAATCTTCTAATCAGAAGTATGTTACAACAGAGAGAGGCCGAAGGTTCTTAGGAGGATTTGAGATATAAAATCATTAGTGTCCACTAAAAAATCATAATAGTTCTTTGAAATTGTTGATATTCAATTTATTGTATCCGATTTTCGAGTCAACGGATTTGAATTTATCTTTGCGGTCAGAATCAGACCGTTATG
>Ga0129314_1000588_pt1 | contig 36437 bp, 28 predicted proteins | sample O1111metagenome_FD_94431 | JGI IMG/M metagenome (GOLD analysis project Ga0129314, IMG submission 94431) | Orangutan individual fecal microbial communities from fecal samples from Wisconsin, USA - O1111 metagenome | ecosystem: Host-associated > Mammals > Digestive system > Large intestine > Fecal... | reverse complement strand
CACACCAGACCACAAATCTGGCAGGGCGCATCTTCAAAATGTCGCCTCTCGCTGGGCAAAACTGAAATTTTGAAAAATCGAGTTTTTGCAACTTTTTCATTCTAAAAGTGGCGCATTATATGTGAAAACGCCGCACTTTCGTGCGGCGTTTTCTGCGTTGCATCTTTCATCAACACATTTTGGTGGAGACTGGCAGACTCGAACTGTCGACCTCCTGCGTGTGAAGCAGGCGCTCTAACCAGCTGAGCTAAGCCTCCATACACAACTCCAGACGCAGTCTGGATGGTGACCCGTACGGGATTCGAACCCATGTTACAGCCGTGAAAGGGCCGTGTCTTAACCACTTGACCAACGGGCCTGATGAACTTGTGATCCCTTTCGGGACTTCCATGAAGCGCCGGGCGCTTCATGGAAGTTTGGTAGCGGCACCTGGATTTGAACCGGGGACACTGCGGGTATGAACCGCATGCTCTAGCCAACTGAGCTATGCCGCCAAACAAGGCGCCCACAACGGGCACAAATTACTATACCAGAACAGGTCCCTTTTTGTCAAGCATTTCTTCAAAATTATTTTTATCAGGAGGGCCCCCTTTGAGAGCCCTCCTGATGGAACGCGGTCTCAGAGCTTGTTGCCGGGGAAGGCCACAGGCTCACCTTTGAAGACCTGTACGATCTCCTCGCAGCAGGTGTGAGTGCAGCGCAGAACGGAGTCCTCGGTGGCGGCGCCCATGTGGGGGGTCAGCACGATGTTCTCCATGGTCACGAAGGGGTGATCCAGGGGCAGGGGCTCCTTCTCGAACACGTCCAGAGCGGCGCCGAACAGCTTGCCCTCCTGCAGGGCGCGGATCAGATCCTCCTCCACGATCAGATCGCCGCGGGCGCAGTTGATGAAGGAAGCGGTGGGCTTCATCATGCTGAACTGCTTGTAGCCGATGGAGTGGCGGGTGGAGGGATTGGACTGCAGATGGATGCTGACGTAATCGGCCTGCTGCCAGACCTCGTCGGCGGTGGCCTTCAGCTCGATGGGCAGCTTCAGGTTCTCCTGCTTCAGGAAGGGATCATAGCCGATGGCCTTCATGCCGAAGCCCTCGATGAGGATCTTGGCGAAGCACTGGCTGATACGGCCGCAGCCGATGAGGCCGATGGTATGTCCGGTGAGGTCGTGGGTGCCGGTGAGGTCATAGCGGACGTTGAAGTTGCCGCTCCGCATCTGATGGTCCACATAGCGATACCGCTGGGCGCACATCAGCAGCAGCATGGTGGCATGCTCCGCCACGGTCTGCATGTTGCCGGCGGGGGAGTAGACGACCTGAATGCCCTTCTTGGTGGCATAGTCGATGTCGATGTTGTCCAGACCAGCGCCCTGCTTGGCGATGACCTTCAGGTTGGGGCTGGCGTCCATCATGGCAGGGGTGATCTTGTCCACGCGGCAGAAAATGCCGTCCACCTGGTTGTCGGCGATCTCCTTGATCCAGCCGGCCTCGTCGCCGCACTGAGAGGTGATGACCTCCACATCGTGCTCAGCCATATACTGAATGCCGCTGTCATCCATGTGCTTCAGGGTGATAACTTTATAGCCCATTTTTACATTCCTCCTGCAAAAATATGATGATGTCACGGTGCGCACAGCCGCCGTTTCCGCGGACTGTCTCTGCTGAAATGAAAGAATTCATGCAAAAGCAACCCTGTACCTTCCAGGCATTTGCTCCGGAATCCGCGCATCTCTATTTAGAGTATTCTAATGTGGTTTTGCAAAGAAGTCAACAGAGCACCGGCAAAATTATGAATAAAATCTTGCATGAAATTTTGCCGGATATGACAGCCGCGTTTATCGCTTCAGACCGCGGAGGACGGAGTAGTTCCCATAATCCGCCACAGAGGACAGGTTGCTGAGGCAGACGCTGTCCACGCCGAAGAAGGCGCACAGCCGCACCCGCGCTGCCACCGCCTGTTCGTCATGGAACCAGACCACGGTCCTGGTGATTTTGTTGGCGCCCGGCACCATCTGGGTGAGATAGGCCTCGGCATACCGGCGGGAATAGTAGATATCCGTGCTGGGAGACAGCAGCATCTCCTGGATCTGATCCGCCAGGATGCTGCCGGTGAACTTGCCTCCAGTCCAGCTCAGCCCCGTTGTGGACAGCCACAGGCTGCATTTGGACAGGTCGATCCGGCCCTTCAGAGACACCAGTCCGTAGTAGATCTCCTCCAGCGGCTCCTGGGGCCCCGTGGGGAAGCCGTTGACCGTCTTCTTATAGGCGTCCACCCGCAGGATCAGACGGTCCGCCGCCGCGGCGAGGGCCTTATAGTCGTAGCCGTTGTCCGCCGTATCCACGGCAGGGGCATCCGCCGTGACATACAGCAGTTTCCCGTCTCCCATCAGAGAGCGGATCTTCTGCGTCAGGGACGTATAGCCCGCTTTGTAAGAGCTGCCCAGATCCTCGATATCCAGCAGGATGCCGTCATAGTCCACAGCCGCCTTGGCGGCGGCCTTGGCGCCGTCGTTAAGGGCGGACTGGGACCGGAGCAGATCCTTGCTGCCGGAGATCCGCAGCACCGCCTTGGCTCCCGCCTCCGCCAGACGGGTCCGGAACTTCGCAAGCTCATCGGCATCCATCGTCATGGGTGCCAGGGAGCCGTTGGACAGCAGCCGGGCGCTGGACAGCACCACCACATCACAGCCGTCGATATTGGCCATCTCAAAGGATCCGGCGACGCCGATCCGCTCAGGGCTTCTTCCGGTGCAGCAGCGGTAGACCCGCATCAGCATGGCCACCGCCTGTTCCCGGGTGGCGGTCTGATCCGGAGAGAACGTAGCGGCGCTGGTCCCGCCGGAGATCCCCAGATAGTAGGCCATGGTCAGATATCCCTTGTTGGAATCCACATCCGTAAAGGGGCAGGACAGACCCTGATCCAGACCGGCCATGGAAGTATAGCCCAGGGCGCGGATCAGCATGACGGCCATTTCCTCCCGGGTGATGGGATCATTGGGCCGGAACCTGTCGCTCTGCAAAGTCACCGCGCCGTTGGCGCAGGCGGTCTCCACGGCGCTGTAGTACCAGGCGCCGGTGTCCTGGACGTCGGTAAAGGTGCCCTCCGCCGGGCGCACGGTCTCCCAGCCGAACAGGCGGCACAGGATCACGGTGAACGCCGCCCGGGTCATGGGATGTCCCAGTCCGAAGGTGTCCGCCGTCTCGCCCTGGACCAGTCCCGCCTCCACCGCCTGAGCGATATCGGACGCGGCCCAGTATCCGGCGGGTACGTCGCGGAATTTCAGGGACACAGCCCCGGACGGCGTCACCGCCAGAGTGCTCACCAGCGCACATACCAGCAGGCCGGCAAGCCAGTGTTTCAGTTTGCTCATGGGTATCCTCCTCGTCGGTAAAAGCGGCCGGCAGTCTCTGCCGAAGCCGCATATTTCCGGGATTTGAAAAACTTCCCTCCGGGTATTCTAGCAGAGAATGCCCGGTTCGTCAAAGGGAAGCCGTCGTTTTTTGCCGCAGAACGCCCGTTTGCAGGCCATTTTTTTAATTTTTTGGCAATGTTTGAAGAAATAAAATTTTTTTCTTGACTTTCACGCGGTGTCTGCTATAATAATAACGCTGTCCCGTTGAGACAGTGCAAGTGAATAGATACTTGAGCAGCTATGGAGAAGTCGCCTAGTTGGTCGAGGGCGCATGATTGGAAATCATGTAGGCCCCTAAAGGGTCTCGAGGGTTCGAATCCCTCCTTCTCCGCCAGAGAAAAACCGTGTAACCGTAATGGTTACACGGTTTTTCTTTTTTCCACCATCCCCAGCTCCGAGGCCAGCAGATCTATGACCTGCCGCGCAAAAACGGCCGGCAGCACAAGCCGCCGGCCGAAAATTGGATGATCTTGCTCTCTTTTCCCGGCTGGGAACGGTCCGTATTCGCCGGAACCGCTCTTTGGACGCAGATCACAGTTTGAAGTCTTCTCCGCTCAGCTTCGTCAGTTCGCTGAAGATGGCGATATTGCCCACCAGCGCACGCTCCATAAAGTCAATGCGGCACATGTCCACAGGCCGGTGGCAGTAATACTCCTGCATGGGAGAGTAACCGATGGCGGCCACACCGTGGCGGCCGCAAATCATGGCCAAATCGGTGCCGAAATCCCAATAGGAATAGGACACGGGCTCGCCGATTCCGGCCAGGCCCTTGGCCGCGGCGGCCACAAAGGGATGATCCTCCGCAATGCGCCAGCCCTCCTTGATGTTGGGCAGCGCCACTTCCTTGCCGGTATAGGTGGTCCTGGGCACCGTGGACACCTTGACGGCGGCGCGGAAGTCCGGGTCCTCGGCGTGGAGCCGGTCAATGATCTCCTGGATCTCCCGGACGGCGTCCTCCGGCGTCTCGGTGGGCACAAGGCGGCGGTCATAGGTGATGCTGCATCGGTCCGGCACGATGCACATGGCGCCGGGGGTGCAGCTGATGATGGTCAGGGCAATGCTGGACTTGCCCAGCTTCTCGTCCACCCGGAACTCCTCGGCGTACCGCTTTTCCACGGCGTCAATGAGCTTCATGGCCTTGTTGACGGCGTTGACGCCCAGCCAGGGCGTGCTGCCGTGACTGGTGACGCCGGAGACCTCCACGTTCAGCTCCACACGGCCGCGGTGGCCGCAGTAGATTTTCAGAGAAGTGGCCTCGCAGGACACCACACCGTCCACCGTCAGGCCGCGGGCCGGCAGAGTCTCCTCGTACAGGCCCACCATGCCGATCTGCTCGGCAGGCTCCTCCATGACCACGGCGGAGACCATGTAGTTACCCTTGAAGCGGTAGCCCTCCTTCTTCAGCCGGGCCAGGATGGCGCCGCTGTAGATCTGGCAGGCAAGGCCGCTCTTGGTGTCGGCGGCGGCGCGGCCATGGATGACCTCCGCTTTTTCCAGCGCGGTACCGGCCTCATTGTAGATCTCCGCCACATCGATGACGCCGCCGTAGGGCTCGTAGCCGCCCCATTCAGAGGGATCGCCCACATCCACATGGTCCAGGTGTCCGTTATACATAATGGTGGGGCCGTCCTCGGTCCCGCGCACGATGCCCACGATATTGCCCCAGTCATCCCGGAAGGCCTCGTCATAGCCCAGCTTCTGCAGCTCAGACAGGAAAATCTCAGAGACTGCGCCCTCCTGTCCGGACAGTGAGGGGCACCGGATGGCGCGCTGGGCCAAGTCCAGCAGGGCCGGTTTCATTTCAGCAGCCAGTTCTTTTACACGTTTGATCATACGTATCCAATCCCTTTCATTGTAGATTTCCGCAGAGAGATCTGATGTTATCGCAGGCGTTGCCGCTCTGGTCTCGCAGCTCTTTGAGAAACTCTTTAATACATTTTGTATTTATTAATACTTAGACTATAACACAGATCCGAAAATATGCAAGTGGCAGTCTTCCAAAATTTCCGGTGTTTTTCCAGAAAATCTGTAGTTTCAGCCAGTCTCCCCCTGGTCGCCATGCATCTTGACACCGTCTGTACGCCATGCTATATTGTATTAAAACGCACATTATGTTTTATGCATAACATTCACCGAGGTACGCTCAAATATACTAATATAGAAAGAGGCAAGTGATCATGGGAAAACGAACGGAATTCCTGTATATGTCTGAGCCGGATGTCATTTCCGCCGGTGTCCTGGACGCCCCGAAATGCATCAACAACGCAGAGGAGGTCTTCCGGCTGCTGGCCCAGGGAGATTATCTGATGGGCGGCAGCAACCACAACAACCACGGCATGTATATCGTCTTTCCCAAGGAGACGCCTTTCCCCAACATGCCGGTGGCAGGCCCTGACCGGCGGTTCGTGGCAATGCCCGCCTATCTGGGCGGGCGGTTCGATATCTGCGGTCAGAAGTGGTACGGCTCCAACGCCTCCAACAAGAAGCACGGCCTGCCCCGTTCCGTCCTGATGGTGACGCTGAACGATAAGGAGACCGGCGAGCCCCTCTGCTTCATGAGCGCCAACCTGATCTCCGCCGCCCGCACGGGCGCCGTGCCGGCGGTGGGCGCCCGGTATCTGGCCCGGAAGGACGCGGAGGTGCTGACCTGCGTGGGCTGCGGTGCCATCGGCAAGGCCTGCATGGAGGCCATCATCACCGAACTGCCGAATCTGAAAAAGGTCCTCTGCAACAACCACTCTCCGGAGCGGGCCGTCTCCATGGCCAATTACATCACCAGGACCTACGGCATTGAGGCCGAGGCGGAAAGCGATCTGGAGAAAGCCGTCCGTGCGGCGGACGTGATCTCCGTGGCCGTCTCCCGCACCGCGCCGCTGCACTTCCGCCGGGAGTGGGTAAAACCGGGATGTACCATTCTGGCCTCCGGCCCGCTGCAGTGCGACGAGTCCCTCTGGATGGACATGGACATCGTCTACGACCACATCGGCCTGCACCACGCCTACGTGGAAGACGCCATCCAGTCCGGGGACAAGGACGATTATTACAGCGGCGTCATCGGCGGCCCCATCTACCGGCTGATCGACGCCGGACGCAAGCCCGCGCTGGATGACTCCCTTAGCATCGGAAAGATCATCCTTGGCCAGCAGCAGGGCCGGACCAGCGACGATCAGATCATCTGCTTCATCGCCTGCGGCATGGCGGTCTTTGATCTGGGCCTGGGCTACGACCTGTATCACACGGCGCTGGAAAAAGGCATCGGCACCAAGCTGCTGCTGTGGGACAGCCCCAGCCAGTGTGAGGAATGAGCGCGCCGGTCTGAGCGACTGGAAACGCGTTTTCCGAGATCAATGGAGGAGAGAGTCTATGCAGACGAAGATCAAAAACCGAGAGGCCCTGCTCTCCCACGGCGATGTGGAGAGCAGGCGCATCGTGCTGGATATCGCGGAGAAAACCTTGCAGCATCTGGACGCCTGTGAGCGGATCAAAAGCATCGCCCATATGGAGGGGGATGTGCTCTGCGTCGGTCCCCGGAGGTGGGATCTTTCCAAGAAGCGCCATGTCTATCTCATCGGCGCCGGAAAGGCCTGCAACCACATGGCCATGGCCATCGACGAGATCCTGGGGGACCATCTGACCCGGGGCATTGCCATCGTGAAGTTTTCCGAACCCACGGACGTGTTCCGCCGGACAGACGTCTTCGTGGGCGGCCATCCCCTGCCCAACGAGGAGGGCCTGCGGGCCTGCCGGGAGATCCTGAAGCTGGTGGACAGCGCCGGACCGGAGGACCTGTTCATCGTGGTCATCAGCGGCGGAAGCTCCGCGCTGATGAGCTGTCCCATCGAGGGCATCAGTCTCCAGGATGAGATCGACACCACCGATGTGATGCTGAAATCCGGCGCCAGCATTTACGAGATCAACGCCATTCGCCGCCACATCTCCGCCATGAACGGCGGCATGCTGGCCAAGCGCATCCGGGACCGGGGCGCGGAGCTGATCGGCTTCGGCATCAGCGACGCCGTGGGCACCCCGGCCACCGGCGACATCAGCCAGCCCTATCAGAACTACAAGGGCACGCCCATGGGTCCGGATCAGACCACGCTGGACGATGCCCGCCGGGTCATCCGGGACTACGGCGTGGCAGACCGTCTGCCCAAAACCGTAGTGGACTATCTGATGAACGCGGGCCCGGAGGGCGAGACCCCCAAGGCCTTCCCGGAGAATACGTACTTTCTGCTGAACAGCTTGCCGGACTCCTGTCTGGCAGCCAAGCAGGCGGCGGAGGAAATGGGCCTGCCCGCTGTAATCCTCTCCTCCTTTGTGGAGGGTGAGAGCAGAGACGTGGGCACGATGATGGCCTCCATCGCCAGGGAGATCCAGAACTACGGCAATCCCGTCTGCGCGCCCTGCGTGCTGCTGGCCTCCGGCGAAGCCACCACCCAGATCCTGGACAACGCCAGCATCACCGGTCACGGCGGGCCGGGTCAGGAGCTGACCATGAGCTTTGCCATCTCCGCCGAAAAGGCCCCCGGCTGCGCGCTGCTGTCCATCGACTCCGAGGGCAGCGACGGCACAACGCCCGTGGCCGGCGGCATCACGGACTCCACCAGTTACGGCACAGCGCAGAAGAAGGGCGTCGACGTCTTCGCCGCCCTCCGGGGCCACGCCTGCTACGAGGCGCTGGAGGCCATGGGCGACACGGTGTTCACCGGGAACACCGGCACCAACCTGTGCGACCTGAACATTCTGTACGTCCCGGCCATCTCCGGCAGGCCGGCCGTCAGACCCGGCGCCCGCATCAGGTCCGTCCACGCCCGGCAGCTCATCGACTGTAAGTGCCGCCCCATGGTGGAGGTGGACGTGGTCACGGAAGACGGCTCCATCGGCACCGGCGCCGCGCCCACCGGCAGCAGCGTGGGCATGTACGAATCCTGCGTCCTGCGGGACGGCGACCCCACCGAGTACAACGGTCTCAGCGTCCACAGGGCCGTGGCCAACGTCAATGAGATCATCGCGCCGCGGCTCATCGGCCGGGACGTGACGGACCAGAAGGCTTTGGATCAGATCATGATCGATCTGGACGGCACGCCGGACAAGCATATTCTGGGCGGCAACGCCATCTATTCCGTCTCCATCGCCCTCTACCGGGCGGCGGCAGCGGTGGAGCGCCGTCCCCTGTACGACCGGATCGCGGACGGAAAGATCAAAACCGTCCCCATTCCCTCCTTCAACGTCATCAACGGCGGGCGGAACAACGGCATCGTCCAGGCCTTCAACGAGTTCATCGTCATGCCCTACCGGGCGGATGATATTGAGGAGGCGGTGGAGATCGCCGTCAAGGTCTTCCAGGAGCTGGGCTCCGTCATCCGGGAGTACACCGGAAAGCCTCCCGCCGTGGGCGGCTCCTATGGCTGGGTCGCCCCCTCCGAGGACCCGGAGGTCTGCCTGGATCTGATCCAGTCGGCCATCGACCGCTGCGGCTACACCGGCAAGTGCGCCTTCGCGCTGGACTGCGCCATCAGCGAGATGTACAGCAAGGAGACGAAGACCTACTATCTCAATGGCCGGCAGCGCACCTCCGACGAAATCATCGACTACGTGAAGGGGCTGACGGAGAAGTACAACTTCGTCTTCATCGAGGACATGCTGGACGAGGACGACTGGGAGGGCTGGGCAAAGGCCCACGCCGCCATTACCCGCACGTACCTCATCGCCGACGACTTCACTGTCTCCAACAAGGCGCGCATCACCCGCGCCGTGGAGAACGGCTGCATCGACGGCTTCATTCTGAAGCCCAACCAGGTAGGAACCATCAGCGAGGCGCTGGACGCCCATTACTACGCCCAGGCGCACGGCCTGTTCTCCATCACCTCCGGCCGCAGCGGCGGCGTGGTGGGCGACGTGGTCATGGACATGGCGGTGGGCCTGCAGATCCCGTTTATCAAGAACGGCTGTCCCCGCTCCGGCGAGCGCATCGACAAGCTGAACTTCCTGATGCGGGTCAAGGACGACTATCCCGGCTGCCACATGGCCAGGATCGACGACATCGTGAAGTTCTGATCAACAGTCCCCGCAGGAAAGCCGGGTGCTTTCCTGCGGGGCTGTCCTCTTCCGGTGGGACTCCGCGGGGTTGACTTTTTTTCACGGAACTAGTATGTTACAAGGAGTATCCCGCCGCGCATCCAACTTTTCGCAGCGGCAGAAAGGGGACGTCATATGAAATTTCTGGAGCGCCTTGCCCAAAACGCCCCGCTGTTCACCCGGTCTCAGCAGGCTATCGCCGCCTTTATGCAGAACAATGTGGAGGCCATCGCGTTCTCCACGCTGGAGACCCTCTCCCGCCAGATCGGCGTCTCCACCACCACCGTGATCCGGTTCTCCCGGGCCATCGGCTACAGCGGCTTTTCCGACATGCAGACCGCTGTGCAGAACGAGATCCAGCAGAAGTCCTCTCTGCCGGAGCGGCTGGACAGCATCGGCCATGAAAGCAGCAACCAGCTGCTGAAGGACGCCTTTGAGATGGACCACGAGAACATCCGCCTGACGCTGGCCGCTCAGAAGGATGCGGATCTCAAGCAGGCGGTGGACTGGGTGTCCAACTCCGACTGTGTGTATATCCTGGGCATGCGCAGCAGCTTTTCCCTTGCCTACTACATGGCCTCCCGGCTGGGGGAGATCAAGAAAAACGTCCGGTTCATCCAGTCTACCGGCATGCTCTATCCGGAGGAGATCGTGGGCGCGGAGAGCGGAGACATCTGCATCGCCTATCTCTTTCCCCGCTACTCCAAGACGGCCACCAATATCCTGCGCTGGCTGCGCAGCCGGGGCGTGAAGGTGATCCTCATCACGTCCATGAACTACACCGCCGTGCAGTCCTGCGGAGATGTGATCCTCCCCTGCGCCATCCGCAGCGTCGCCTACAAGAATTCCCTGACGGCTCCCATCTGCCTGACCAACTATCTGGTGGCGGAATTTGCCCGTCAGAACTATGAGGAGTCCAAGGAAGTCCTCTCCCGCACGGAATCCGTCCTCAGCAGCGGATATTATCTGGGGCTGTGACCTCCGGCGGACGCCATGCGCCGCCAGTGTCCCGGCCCGCCCCCTCCATGCAGGCAAGATCCCCCGGCCCGTGACGCAGGTCACAGGCCGGGGGATCGTTTTCACATATTACAGTGCGGTGCCCCGGGTGGGACGCCGGAAGCGGCGCATGTCCGCGCCCTCCAGCTCCAGAAGGGCGATCTTGGCGTCCAGACCGCCGCCGAAGCCCGTCAGACTGCCGCCGCTGCCCACGCAGCGGTGGCAGGGGATCAGGATGCCGATGGGATTCCTGCCCACGGCTCCGCCCACCGCCCGGGCGGACTGCCGCCGTCCGGTGACCGTCTCCAGCCGTTTTGCGATGGCCCCATAGGTGATGGTCTCCCCCCAGGGCACGGTCTGAAGCTCCGCCCAGACTTGCCGCTGGAACGGTGTTCCGTCAGGGCGGAGCGGCGGCGCTTCGCCGGGATCCCGGCCCTGAAAATAGATCTCCAACCACCGGCGGGTCTCATCAAACACGGGCAGATCCTCCCGCCGTTCCGCCTCCCGGAAGCCCTCCGGCACATGGCGCCATTTGGGAAAGGTCAATCCCGTCAGTGCCTCGCCATCGGAGAGGAGGGACAGGTCGCCCAGCGGGCTGTCAACGATGGCCGTGTAATTCATGCGGCAGCTCCATCCGCGGGAACGGCATCTTCCGCCGGAAGCGTCCCGTCCTCCGGCTGGACCGCAGGCTCCGGCAGAGCGAACTGGGTCACCGCACCGGCAGAGGGTGCCGCGCTGGAAAGGCGCTCCACGGAGTTGGCTCCCTGCGCTACGCCGCCCGCGGAGGCGGCATAGCGGATCGTCACCTCATCGCCCACGTTCAGCAGGATGGCCAGGGGGATCCTGTCGGCGGTGAGCTGATAGAAGTCCTCGCCGCCCTCCAGCCGGACGAAATAGGACGTGGTACCGCTGATGACCGCGCTGCGGATCTCCGCGATGACGCCGGTGACCGTCAACTGATCGCTGGGCTCCGCTTCCGCCTTGTCCTGGTCGATGAGCTTGTTCTCCGCCAGCGCCTGCCGGTAATTGGTCTCGCAGGCGGCCACGGTATTGCCGGTGGACACGATCTGATACTGCTGGACGTTGACCATGGCGTACATCTTCACCAGGCCTGCCGCGTCCTTCAGCGCCATGAAGTAGGTGGGCTGGTCTGCGATGTTCAGCAGCAGCGGGAAGGTGGCCACGTACTTCATCTGCTGGACCTGGCCCTCGGCGGAGCGCTGGGCAGAGTCCTCGGTGGCGCCGGCCACGGAGTAGAAGTGGGTCTCCTTGGTCCGCTGGTTGCTCAGCAGGAAGCCGATGTTGGACTGGTCGCTGGTGACAGAGGTGACGCCGGTGTACATATATACGTCGTCGCCGATGGCGATATAGTTGTAGCCGTCGGTGGTCTGGGTCACGTCCCGCTGGCCCAGGATGGAGTTGATGAAGCCGTTTTTATAGAGGCCGTAGTAGTCGTACTGCTCCATGATCAGGTCCGCCACATACACCTGGTCCACCCAGGCGGGGACCTCCTCGTAGTATTCACTCTCACCGGTGACGGCGTTCACCAGCACGGCGCCCCTGATGTCCGTGCCGCCGAACAGGCCGATGGTCTTCACCAGCCGGGGGCAGACCCACCAGGGCGTGCCCTCCTCGTCGATCTCAAACACAGGCTCGGCAAACATCATGGTGGGATAGGCGAACCGGATGTGCCGGTACAGGTTGCGGCCGAAGTGCTCGGCGGTGGTGTACTTCATGCCCTCCGGCAGACGCACCACCGTTACGTCCTGGGTCACCATGTCCACGATGAGATAGGCGGGCAGGCCGCCGGAACGGTTGGTGAACCACTTGACGATGTCCGCGTAGCCCAAAGATGTTACCCGGACCGGGCGGCCCTGATAGTTGATCTGGGTGTAGTTGTCCAGCACCTCGAACTGGGAGACCATGTCCGCCAGCTCACCCAGCTTCCGGGCCCCCAGACGGGCGGCGGAATCCCGGTCCAGCATGGGGATCTGGTCGAAGCTGATCTCGTCCACCTCGGCGGCGAAGTCGCCGGTCTCCACGGTCAGCAGCTTGCTGTAGCTGGAGGCCCGCAGTACCACCCAGGAGCTGATGGAGCCGATGGCGATGGCCGCGATCAGGGCGATGAACAGCAGGAAGGGCACGGTGCACTGCTTCCGGACGAAGTGGGCGTAGCCCTTGATGCCGTCTCCCTGGAAACCGGAGGTGATCACCGCGCAGACGCAATACACCGCGCAGCACAGGAACACGAACATATAGAACTCCTCGGCGTGGAAGTTCAGGGCGGGCAGCTCCAGATAGAAGTAGACGGCGGCGAACACCAGCGTCACCGCCAGGTTGATGAGGGTCCGGGTGAAAGCGTTGCCGATGGCCTTCCGGGGCTTGCGGGGCTTTTTCTCCCGCTGGAACTGGCTGAAGTCCGGCTGGCCGCCGTCAGCGCCGGCGCCGCCGGGATTGAATCCGCCGAAATTGAATGTGAACGGCATGGGATATCTTCCTCCTTTGTGTGATGGCATGATGCTGTCTTTGTATATAGCATAGCGGAAATGTGTGAACAAATCAAGCCGCATATCCCGGAACCCGCCCGGAAAGAAAATCATTGACAGACGCCGCCGCGGCGTGTATACTTTGAGCAATTGAATCAGGATATCTTCAGGGCGGGGTGCGATTCCCCACCGGTGGTAAAGCCCACGAGCCGCAAGGCATGATTCGGTGCAACTCCGAAGCCGACAGTACAGTCTGGATGAAAGAAGATCTTCGACGCAGGGATGTCTTCCTGCGCGTTCTGTGTATGCTCTGAAATGCTCGTCATTTCAGGGTTTTCTTTTTTGACAGGACGCGCGGGCCCCTTTGCCATTCCATCATGCCTTGAACCATCCGTTCAAGGCATTTTTTGTTGTCCGGAGGCAGACTATGACAGACGAGACCTATATGCGCCGGGCCATTGTTCTGGCGGAGCGGGGCGCGGGCTGGACGTCTCCCAATCCCATGGTGGGCGCCGTCATCGTGAAGGACGGCCGGATCATCGGCGAGGGCTGGCACCGGCGGTACGGCGAGGCCCACGCGGAGCGCAATGCCCTGCAAAGCTGCACGGAATCCCCGGTGGGGGCCGTGCTGTACGTCACCCTGGAGCCCTGCTGCCACCACGGGAAGCAGCCGCCCTGCACCGACGCCATTCTGGAGGCCGGCATCCGCCGGGTAGCCGTCGGCTCCGGCGATCCCAACCCCCTGGTGGCGGGAAAGGGCGTGGAGCTCCTGCGTTCCCACGGCGTGACGGTGGACACCGGCGTCCTGAAAGAGGAGTGCGACGCCCTGAACCCGGTGTTTTTCCACTTCATTCAGACGAAACGGCCCTATGTGGTGATAAAATACGCCATGACCATGGACGGAAAGATCGCCACCCGCACCGGGGACTCCCGATGGATCACCGGAGAGGCCGCCCGGCAGCGGGTCCATCAGGACCGGCACCGGTATTCTGCCATCATGGCAGGGGTGGGCACCGTACTGGCGGACGATCCCCTGCTGACCTGCCGGATGGAGGGCGGGAAAAACCCCGTCCGGGTCATCTGCGACTCTCATCTGCGGACGCCGCCGGACAGCCGCGTCGTCCGCACCGCCCGGGAGGTCCCCACCATTCTGGCCGCCGCGGCCCCGCCGCCGGAGCGCCGGAAAGCGCTGGAGGACGCGGGCTGTCAGGTGTGGGACCTGCCGGGGCCGGAGGGCCGGGTGGACCTGAACGCCCTGATGGACCGGCTGGGGGCGCGGGGCATCGACAGCGTTCTGCTGGAGGGCGGCGGCGCGCTGAACTGGGCGGCGCTACACAGCGGCATCGTCCAAAAGGTACAGGCCTACATCGCCCCCAAGCTGTTCGGCGGCACGGCGGCTAAGTCCCCCATCGCGGGCCTGGGCGTGGAGACCCCCGCCCAGGCGGTGCGGCTGGTCCGCACCACCGTCACACAGATCGGGGAGGACTTTTTGCTGGAAAGCGAGGTGGAGACGGATGTTCACGGGGATCGTTGAGGAGATGGGCGTCATTCGGGCCATCCGGCGGGGCGCCCACTCGTCGGTGCTGTCCATCGGGGCGATGGCCATCCTGTCGGACCTGAAAATTGGCGACAGCGTGGCGGTGAACGGCGTCTGTCTCACCGCCACCGGAGCGGACAGCGGCGGCTTCACCGCCGACGTCATGCATGAGACGCTGGACCGCTCCTCTCTGGGGGCGCTGTCCGTGGGCAGCCGGGTGAATCTGGAGCGGGCCATGGCGGCGGACGGGCGCTTCGGCGGCCACATCGTCTCCGGCCACATCGACGGCACCGGCCGCATCACCGCCACCCGCCGGGACGACAACGCCGTTTGGTACACGGTGGAGGCTGCCCCGGCCCTGCTACGGTACGTGGTGGAGAAGGGCTCCGTCACCATCGACGGCATCAGCCTGACGGTTGCCACCGTCACGGAGCGGGACTTCTCCGTGTCCGTCATCCCCCACACCGCCGCCGTCACCATTCTGGGGGAGAAGCGGGCCGGCGACACGGTGAATCTGGAGACGGACATCATCGGCAAATATGTGGAAAAGCTGCTGCGGCCACAGCCGGAGACGCCGCCTCCCGGCGGCATCACCTGGGACTTTCTGGCGGAGAACGGTTTTTGATACAACCAAAGGAGGAACTGTCATATGGAACAGCAATACTGCACCGTGGAGGAGGCCCTGGAGGAGCTGCGGGCGGGCCGCATCATCATCTCCATCGACGATCCGGACCGGGAGAACGAGGGCGACATGATCTGCGCCGCCCAGTTCGCCACCACGGAGAACGTCAATTTCATGGCCACCCACGCCAAGGGGCTCATCTGCACGCCCATGAGCGAGGAGGTGGCCGCCCGGCTGGGGCTGGAGCAGATGGTGAAAGTCAACACGGACAACCACTGCACCGCCTTCACCGTGTCCATCGACCATGTGGACACCACCACCGGCATCTCGGCGGAGGAGCGGGGCTACACCTGCCGCAAGTGCGCGGACCCGTCCACCCGGCCGGAGGACCTGCGCCGTCCCGGCCACGTGTTCCCGCTGGTGGCCCGGTGGGGCGGCGTGCTGACCCGGAACGGCCACACGGAGGCCACGGTGGACCTGTGCCGTCTGGCGGGGCTGACCCAGTGCGGACTGTGCTGCGAGATCATGCGGGACGACGGAACCATGATGCGCACCACGGAGCTGCTGGGAAAGGCCCGGGAGTGGGGCATGAAGGTCATCACCATCAAGGCCCTGCAGGACTACTGCCGTCTCCACGACAAGCATGTGGTCCGGGAGGCCTGCGCCAAGCTGCCCACCCGCTGCGGGGAGTTCCGGATCTACGGCTACGTCAACGACCTCACCGGCGAGCATCACGTGGCGCTGGTGAAGGGCGACATCGGCGACGGACGGGACGTGCTGTGCCGGGTCCACTCCGAATGCCTCACCGGCGACGTGTTCGGCTCCCGCCGCTGCGACTGCGGCCAACAGCTCTCCGCCGCCATGCAGCAGATCCAGCAGGAGGGCCGGGGCGTTCTGCTGTACATGCGCCAGGAGGGCCGGGGCATCGGCCTGATCAACAAGCTGAAGGCCTACGAGCTCCAGGAGCGGGGCTTCGACACCGTGGACGCCAACGTCAGGCTGGGCTTCGCTCCGGACCTGCGGGAGTACTGGACCGGCGCCCAGATCCTCCGGGATCTGGGCATCCGGACCATGCGGCTCCTGACCAACAATCCCGACAAGGTCTATCAGCTGGCGGACTTCGGTCTGGAGATCACGGAGCGGGTGCCCATTCAGGTGGAGGCCAACGAGGACGACCTGTTCTATCTGCGGACGAAGCAGCGCCGCATGGGACATATTCTGAACTACTGATACTGTCAGAATCAACACAAACAGGAGGAATGATTTATGAAACTCTACGAAGGCAAGCTGGTGGCGGAAGGCATCAAAGTGGGCATCGTCTGCGCCCGGTTCAACGAATTCATCGTCTCCAAGCTGCTGGGCGGCTGCGAGGACACGCTGCTGCGCCACGGCGTGCAGGCGGAGGATATCTCTGTAGCCTGGGTCCCCGGCGCCTTTGAGATCCCCCTCATCGCCTCCAAAATGGCGAAGAGCGGGAAGTACGACGCCGTCATCGCCCTGGGCGCCGTCATCCGTGGCAACACCTCTCATTATGACTACGTGTGCAGCGAGGTATCCAAGGGCATCGCCGCCGTGGCGCTGGAAAGCGGCATTCCCGTCATGTTCGGCGTTCTCACCACCGACACCATCGAGCAGGCCATTGAGCGGGCCGGCACCAAGGCGGGCAACAAGGGCGCCGAGTGCGCCCAGGGCGCCATTGAGATGGTGAACCTCATCCGGGCGCTGGACGCGTAAGGCATGGTCAACCTCCTCTTTGACTACGACGGGACCCTCCACGACAGCATGCACATCTATACCCCCGCCTTCCAGACGGCCTATGACCGGCTGGTCCGTCTGGGCTATGTGGAGGTCCGGCGCTGGTCTGCGGACGAGGTGCGCCAATGGATCGGCCTGTCTCCCGGGGAGATGTGGGGACGCTTCCTGCCGGATCTGCCGTTGGCGGAGAAGCAGACCTCCGGCGCCCTCATCGGCGACCGGATGCTGGCGCTGATCCGGCAGGGGCAGGCCCAGCTGTACCCCGGCGTGCCGGAGGTCCTGGACCGCCTGCGGGACCTGGGATACCGGCTCCTGCTGCTCAGCAACTGTCCCGTGTCCTATCTGGAGGCCCACGCAGCGTTCTTTCACCTGGAGCGGTATTTCCACGGTCTCTTCTGCGGCGAGCAGTTCGGCTACCGGCCCAAGCATGAGATCTGCCGGGAGCTCCAGGCCCGGTATGGCGGCGGTTTTCTGGCCGTCGGCGACCGGCGGCAGGACATGGACATCGCCCGCCGGAACGGCCTGCCGTTCATCGGGTGCGCCTACGGCTACGCCGCCCCCGGCGAGCTGGACGGCGCAGACCGGCTCATCGAAAGCCCATCGGAGCTTCCCGCTGCCCTGGCGGCTCTGACCGGCACATAAATAAACAGCAGGCACACGGCCCGGAAGGGGCTGTGTGCCTGCTGTCTGCCTATAAAATGTTGAACTTCCACCGGGAGAACGCCTGAAGCGCTGTCGGAGAGATCAGATATCGGAGACCCGGTTACGCCACGCCACCTCGGCGTCCAGTTCCTTCTTCAGCTTCTCGTTCTCGGCCACCAGCTCATCGTAGTGACGGCTCTGCACGTAGTACTTGACGAAGCTGAAGGTGGCCTCCTCGAACTCCTCCGGAGAATACTGGGGCAGCAGGGAGCCGTTGCTCCGTCTCAGGCCCTGGACGTTGATGACCACCAGGCGGCGATTCTTCTCAGAGAGCTGGATGATCTTCAAAGACTCGGGGATCTCCAGTTTCAGGTCGTACAGTTCATTCACACGCTCCAGCAGCTTCCGCTGTTCCGGTTTGGCAGAGACGACGACGCCGTATTTTTCAAACAGGCTCTTCAGATAATCAGCAGAAACGTCCTCTCTGGTGATGGTTCCCTTGCCGATTCCGGAAAGCATCGTGTTGGACAGGGAAAAGCCGATGTAGACCTCGTTGCCAGTATGCGGATAGCTCATGGTAATGTACCTCCCGATGTCTTCATAGATTTAGATGGCCGCCGCCCTCTATGAAGACATTATAGCACATCTTGCGTAAAAATCAACAAAAATTTACGCAAGTCAAATCTGCATATACGCAACGCAAATTAACTTATTCGCAGCACCCCGCCGCCCGGCCGCGAATCCAGCGCAGCACCCGCAAGAGGCGCACCGCATCCGTAAGGTTTCAAAGCCGCCAACAGCTGCGCTGCGGATCGTGGCCGGAAGCGAGGAGCAGCAGAATGAGTGCGCGACGGCTGCGTCAACCAATAAAATACCGCCCCATACGCACCCCTCGCCACTCGGCCGCGAACCCAGCGCAGCGAATCGCGGCCGAAAGCGAAGAAACTTCCTGTCCGACTAAGAAGCCTCGCCGCAGGCGGGGATTCGTGTCAAACAGGAAGTTTCTGAGCTGGAGCAGGGTACGGGAGTCGAACCCGCCTCAGCGGCTTGGGAAGCCGCTGTACTACCGATGTACGAACCCTGCATATTTGATTTTTCACGCTGTGTTTTGCCAGCGGAACGTATTATAACAGAATCTTTTGGCATTTGCAACCCGAAATTTGTCGCCCGGCGCATGAATGGGCCAGCCCCTCTCATATACTGGCAGCAACGATGCAGCTTGGGAGGACCGTCTATGAAAAAGGTATTGGCATTTCTCTGTGCCGCAGTGCTGCTGTCCACCTCCGCCCGTGCCCTGGATGTGGACGCCCCCTCGGCGCTGCTGATGGAGAAGGAGACCGGCACGGTGCTGTTCAGCAAGGGGGAGCATGAGAAGCTGGAGCCTGCCAGCGTCACCAAGGTGATGACCATTCTGCTGACCATGGAGGCCATCGACGCCGGACAGCTGTCCTACGACACCGTCATCACCGCCTCCGCCCATGCCTGTTCCATGGGCGGCAGTCAGATCTGGCTGAAGGAGGGCGAGCAGCTGACGGTGGACGAGATGCTGAAGGCGGTGTGCGTGGTCTCCGCCAACGACTGCGCCGTGGCGCTGGGGGAACAGATCGCCGGCAGCGAGGAGTCCTTTGTGGAGCGGATGAACCAGCGGGCCAGGGAGATGGGCATGAACGATACCACCTTTCAAAACGCCACCGGCCTTCCGGCGGCGGGCCACGTCACTTCCGCCTATGACATTGCCCTCATGAGCCGGGAGCTGATCCTGCACCATCCGGATATTCGGAAATACACCACCATCTGGATGGACACCCTGCGGAACGGCGCGTCCCAGCTGGTGAACACCAATAAGCTCATCCGCTTCTACGAGGGTGCCACCGGTTTGAAGACCGGCTCCACCGACGCCGCCAAATACTGTCTGTCCGCCACGGCGGAGCGGGACGGCATGGAGCTCATCGCCGTCATCATGAAGGACGCCACCTCCGCCCAGCGGTTCGAGGACGCCAAGGCGCTGCTGAACTACGGGTTTTCCACCTATTCCCTAGTAAACGTCACCGCCGACCAGGTGCTGGCGCCCATCTCGGTGTCTCTGGGCACCCAGGCCACGGTGCAGCCGGTGATCGAGCAGAAGTCCCTGCTGCTGGAAAAAGCCAAGGCCGGCACGCTGACCCGGGACGTCACGATGGCGGATCATGTCCAGGCCCCCGTGTCTGCGGGCGACCCGCTGGGGACCCTGACGGTGTCCTCCGGCGAGGAAGTCCTGACGGAGATCCCCATTCTTGCGGGAGAGGAGGTCCCCCGGATCACCTGGAGCCAGATGCTGCGGCGGCTGCTGCGGAGCGCCTTCCTGGCGGGGTGAGCCGTCCATCTGGAAAACCGCATCCAATTTCTGCAAGACTTTTACAAACGTCTCTTGTCTCCGGCGCCAAAGAATGGTATAATTGCACGAAAGAATCCCCTTCTTCCGGGGGAGAGAGAAAGGAACGTCGATCTATTATGGTGAACGTCAAGCTGTTTCACATGAAGAAATTCATCCCCATACCTTACGAGGAGGCCCTGGCGCCCCGCCTCCAGATCGCCCAGGAGAAGCTGCAGAACGCCACAGGCGCCGGCAGCGACTTTGTGGGCTGGGTCCATCTGCCCCGCGCTTTTGACCGGGCGGAATTCGCCCGCATCAAGCAGGCGGCGGCCAAGATCCAGGGGAACTCCAAGGCGCTGGTGGTCATCGGCATCGGCGGATCCTATCTGGGCGCCCGGGGCGTCATCGAGTGCCTTTGCTCTCCCAACTACAACCTGAAGAAGAAGTCCACCCCCAACGTCTACTTCGTGGGCAACGGCCTGTCCGCCGACAGCCTCAACGAGGTCATGGAGCTGCTGGGCGACGATGACTTCTCCGTCAACGTCATCTCCAAGTCCGGCACCACCACCGAGCCTGCCGTGGCCTTCCGGTTCTTCCGGGAGAAGTTGGTGGAGAAGTACGGCCGCGAGGGCGCCAGGGAGCGCATCTTCGCCACCACCGACAAGGCCCGGGGCGCCCTGAAGTCCCTGGCGGACGCCGAGGGCTGGGAGACCTTCGTGGTGCCCGACGACGTGGGCGGCCGCTACTCTGTCCTTACCGCCGTGGGCCTGCTGCCCATCGCCGTCACCGGCATCGACATCGACGCGCTGATGACCGGTGCCGCCAAGATGATGGACACCTGCGTCCAGTCCGGCTGTGACGAGAACCCAGCCTGGCGCTACGCCGCCGCCCGGTATCAGTTGTACCGCTCCGGCAAGACCGTGGAGATCCTGGGCTGCTACGATCCCGCCTTCCGGTTCATGGCCGAGTGGTGGAAGCAGCTCTACGGTGAGAGCGAGGGCAAGGAGGGCAAGGGCCTGTTCCCCGCCAGCGTGGAGTTCACCGCAGACCTCCACTCCATGGGCCAGTACATCCAGGAGGGCCAGCGGCTGATGTTCGAGACCATCGTCCGCTTCGGCGCCTCTGAGCACGAGCTGCTGGTGCCCCGGGACGAGCAGGACGGCGACGGCCTGAACTTCCTGGCCGGCAAGTCTCTGGACTTCATCCGGGACCGCGCCACCGAGGGCACGTTGCTGGCCCACACCGAGGGCGGCGTCCCCAACCTCATCGTGGAGGCCGACGGCCGCAACGCCGACTCCCTGGGCCAGCTGATCTACTTCTTCGAGTACGCCTGCGGCCTGTCCGGCTACCTGCTGGACGTGAATCCCTTCGATCAGCCCGGCGTGGAGGCCTACAAGAAGAACATGTTCGCCCTGCTGGGCAAGCCCGGCTACGAGGATCGGAAGGCCGAGCTGGAGGCAAAGCTGGGCGAGTAAGCCGATCCATCTGTTTTTCGGCTTGCCCAGCACCCGCCGCCCCGGCGTACGAGCGTTTTGCCCCAGGCAAAACCTCGGACCTGACGGGATTCATTCCCGGCAGGTCAGAAAAAATCCGGGGTCCCCCGCGCGGAAAACCGCGTGGGGAGCGCAAGCCCGGCTACGAGGATCGGAAGGCCGAGCTGGAGGCAAAGCTGGGCGAGTAAATCCCCGAAATTTCAAGAGACCGCAGGGTATCTGCGGTCCCTTCAGCGTGTCGAAAAATCCGCGTTTAACAGAAATCACTTTCAAAAAGGGGAGCTCGAGGGGGCGGAGCCCGCCTCGAATTGGATCAAATGTCTGCAAAAAGCCTGCGCCAGCAGGTGTTTGCGCCGCGCAGCGGCAGATTTTTGGACCGCATAGCGGCCCGAAAATCGAGACATTAGGCAGGCTGTCGGAAAAGTCTCTGGACTTTTTCGACAGCCTGAGGGACCGCAGGCCATCTGCGGTCCCTTGAATTTTTAGCATTATGAACAAAGTTTAAATTCCCTTTTTTGCATTGTAATTTACCTGGATTTATGCTATTCTTAGTCCAAGCAATCCTCTCTCCACCCCGGGGAGATATCCGCAATTCTATGATTACAGGAGTGATTTACTATGGTCAGACTGATTATGGGCGTGAAAGGCTCCGGCAAGACCAAGCAACTGATCGAAATGATCAACAACGCGGCGAAGGACGAGCCCGGCAACGTGGTCTGCATTGAGGCCAATCCCACCCTGACTTACGATATCCACTATCATATCCGGCTCATCGACGCCCATGCGTATAAGCTCAACAGCTTCGAGCTGTTCCGCGGCTTCATCAGCGGCCTGTACGCCGGCAACTACGACATCTCCCACGTGTTCATCGACAATCTGTGCAAGACCGTGGGCTGCGAGGTCGGCCGGGAGACCGAGGAGTTCCTGAACTGGCTGGATGTCTTCGGTGAGCAGAACAACATCAAATTCACTGTCACCGTCAGCGGCGACCCCGCCTTTGCGACGGACGGCATGAAGAAATATATGTAAGCCATCTGACTTTTCAAATAAAACATCCCTCTGTCCCGCCTGGAACAGAGGGATGTTTTTTGCTGTTTTCCGTCCGGGATCTACTCCGCCGTCATGCTCAGGCGCAGGTCCTCCACCAGCGTCAGCGCCGCGTCCAGGACCTCCTCCCCCGGCTTCAGGGTCAGGGTCAGACAGGGGATCTCTCCGGCGGACAGGGCCAGCCGGTACTTGTACTTGGGCAGGTTCACCACCCGCACCAGAGCCGCCGGCAGGAAGGCCCCCAGCGTCAGCCGGAGCTTCTCCCCCTTCTGGGTGATATCCGAGACACCGGCCTTCACGGCAGCAGACCGCAGCAGCGCCACGTCCAGCAGAGCCAGCACCGGCTTCGGCGGCTCGCCGTAGCGGTCGATGAGTTCATCCAGCACATCGGCGCTGTCCTCCTCCGAGCGGATGGCGGCAATGCGGCGGTAGATGTCCATCCGCTGCTCCGCGGAGGCCACGTACCGCTCCGGGATGTTGGCGTTGACGGTGAGGTCGGCGGTGCAGTCCGGGACGGTGCTTCTGGCCTCGCCCTTCTCCTCCAGCACCGCCTCCTCCAGCAGCTTTAGATACAGGTCGTAGCCCACGCTCATGAGATAGCCGGACTGCTCCGGCCCCAGCAGGTTGCCGGCGCCCCGGATCTCCAGATCCCGCATGGCGATGCGGAAGCCGGAGCCGAATTCCACGTACTCCCGGATGGCGGCCAGCCGCTTGGCGGCGTTCTCCTGGAGGACCTTTCCCCGGCGGTAAGTGAGATAGGCGTAGGCCCGCCGGGCGCTGCGGCCGATGCGGCCGCGGATCTGGTGGAGCTGGGCCAGGCCCATCCTGTCCGCATCCTCGATGATGAGGGTGTTGACGTTGGGGATGTCGATGCCGGTCTCGATGATGGTGGTACACACCAGAATGTCCGCCTGCCCGTCCACCATGGCCTGCATGACGCCGGACAGCTCCTGCTCGCTCATCTTTCCGTGACCGGTGACGATATGGACCTCCGGCCCCAGCAGCTTCTGGATGCGGGAAGCGGTAAGGTCAATGGTCTCCACCCGGTTGTGGAGATAGTATACCTGGCCGCCCCGGGCCAGCTCCTTGCGCATGGCGTCCTCCAAAATGGCCCAGTCGTGCTCCAGCACGTAGGTCTGGACCGGCTGGCGGTCCTTGGGGGGCTCCTCGATGGTGGACATATCCCGCAGGCCGCTGAGGGCCATGTTCAGCGTCCGGGGGATGGGGGTAGCGGACAGGGTCAGAGTGTCCACCTGCTTGGCCATCTCCCGCAGCCGCTCCTTGTGGGTGACGCCGAAGCGCTGCTCCTCGTCGATGACCAGCAGGCCCAGGTCGTGGAACCGGACGCTCTTCTGGATCAGCTTGTGGGTGCCGACGATCAGGTCCACGCCGCCCTCCGCCAGTTCCTGTAAAATGCGCTTCTGCTCCTTGGATGTGGTAAACCGGGACAGCACCTCAATGTTCACCGGAAAGGACCGGAACCGGCTCATGGCGGTGGCGTAGTGCTGCTGGGCCAGCACCGTGGTGGGCACCAGAATGGCCGCCTGCTTGCCGTCCAGAATGCACTTCATGACAGCCCGGAGGGCCACCTCCGTCTTGCCATAGCCCACGTCGCCGCACAGCAGCCGGTCCATGGGGCGGGGCCGCTCCATGTCCTTCTTGATCTCCTCGATGGCCCGGAGCTGGTCGCCGGTCTCCTCATATTCGAAGGCGTCCTCAAACTCCTGCTGCCAGGCGGAGTCCGGCGAGAAGGCGTAGCCCGGCTGGCGGGCCCGCTCCGCGTACAGCTGGATCAGCCCCTTGGCCAGATCCTTCACGGCGGCCTTGGCCTTAGACTTCTGCCGGGTCCACTCCGTGCCGCCCAGACGGTTCAGCCGGGTGTGCTCCTGGGCGTCCTCGCCACCGCCGATGTATTTGCTCACCAGATCCAGCTGGGTGACGGGGACGTACAGGCAGTCGCCGCCGGCGTAGTCGATCTTGATATAGTCCTTCTCCACGCCGTCCACCGGCATCTTCTGGATGCCCGCAAACCGGCCGATGCCATGGTGGACGTGGACCACCAGATCCCCGGGAGTCAGGTCCGTGTAGGACTGGAGCTTCTGGCGGTTGGTCTCCTTCCGCAGCTTCTGCTTCTTTTTCGCCACCGCCAGCAGCTGGCCCTCCGTCAGCACCGCCAGCTTCAGCTGAGGGAACTCGCTGCCGGCGGACAGGGCGCCGATGGTGATGCGGACCTCTCCGGGGACCGGCATGGCCTTCCCCTCCAGGTCCATGGCGGCGGGGATGCCCTTGTCCTCCAGAATGCGGTGGAGGTTTTTGGCCCGGGTCTCGCCGCCGCAGAGCACCAGAATGGCGCTGCCGGTGTCCCGGTAGTGGCTCATGTCCGTGACGGCGGTCTCCAGACTGCCGCCGTAGGAGGACAGCTGCTTGGCCCGCATGCCCATGAGTCCTCTGGGCCGCAGGGGCAGGCGGGAGGTGGGCAGGGAGTCCTCCATGATGACGGGGAAGTCCGCCAGCCGGTCGTACAGCTCCCGGTCCGACAGGGTCAACCGGGCGTAGTCCCCGGCCATGACTCCCGCCTCAATGAGGGCCTCCGTGTCCTGCTTCACTTGCAGAAGCGTGTGCTTCACCCGCTCGTCCACCCGGCCGCTCTCGCTGAGGAACACGATGGCGTCCGGCGGCAGATAGTCTACGCCGCAGGTCAGCTCCGGGTGGATGGCCGCCAGATACCGGTCCAGACCGCCGGGAACGCGCCCGTTCCGGAAGCCCTCCGCGTCGGCCCGCAGCGTCGCCGCGACGGTCTCCGTCTTCTGCTTCTTCCCCAGCTTCGCCGCCAGGGCCTCCAGCGTGTCCGCCAGTCCGGACAGTCCGCCCTCCGCGCTGTGGGGCAGGACCTCGGCGGCGGGCAGCAGCAGGGTGGACTCCACGTTCTTCGTCCGCCGCTGGGTGCCGGGGTCGAACAGGCCCAGGGAGTCGATCTCATCGTCGAACAGCTCGCACCGCACCGGCTGCTCCATCAGGGGGGAGAACACGTCCAGGATGCCGCCCCGCAGGGCGAACTGTCCCACGCCCTCCACCTGGTCGCAGCGGGTGTAGCCGCAGGCCGTCAGCCGGGCGGCGAGGGCCTTTAGATCCAGCTGCCCGCCGGTCTTCAGCGTCACCGCCGCGTCCGTCAGCAGCTGCTTCGGCAGCGTCCGGGCCATAAGGCCGTCCGCCGTGGCCACGGTGATGGGGGCATCCTCCATGGCCAGGGCGTACAGCGCCGCCAGACGGTTCTGCTCCCACGCCCGGGAGGACACCGTGCCGGGATGGAACTGCCATTCCCGGGCCAGCAGCACCACCGGCGTCTCCCCCGTCAGGGAGCGCAGGTCCGCCGCCAGGGTCTGGGCCTCCCGCTCGTCGCCGCAGACGAACACCGCCGGACGGCGGGCGGCCCAGGCCACCGCCGCGCCCACCTCCGCCCGGTGGACGGGCTGGAGGCCCGACACCTCCGCCGGACAGCCGCCCTCCTCCACCCGGCGCACCAGCTCGGCCACCTCCGGGATGGTATTCAGTGTTTTCAAAAATTGTTCCATAGCAGACACTTTCTGTTAAAATTTGGCAATTTCACGCAGTATGGGGCGCACTCCGGCCAAAGGGGACGGGGTGTGCCGCTTCTGTTCCTTATTATATGGCGCGGAACCGGAAAACTGTCCGGCCGGCGACTATTTTGTATGCAGGATCCTGTCCAGTTCCCGGCAGACGCCAGCCACATCGCAGTCCGTCAGCCGGTAACGGATATAGCCCATATCGTACCGGACATCATACAGGGAACCGTCTGACAGCAGCTCGAAGCGGGCATCCTGCACATAGCCGTTTTCGCCCTGATGGCCCAGTGTGACGGAGTAGAGCGTCTGGTCGCCGGTATAGGTGATGACCCGCCGGAATCCCCGCCAGTGGAGCCGCCCATCGTTCAGCAGGCGCAGCACCCGCTCCATCTCCTCAGGCTGAATTTCGGCGCTGTGATACGCCGCGTCTGAGCCGGATACGTGGGTATAAACGAACATATACGATGCCTCCGTCCGGTCCGTGTGGGCGAAGTCGGAGAACTTCTGTGGCCAGAAGATCACCGCGCAGGTGAAAAGCGCCAGAAGCAGTACGCCGGGAAACCGGCCGGACCATCTCGTCTTCACGGGAACACCTCTTTCTCCACGTCTGGCCTTTGCATAAAGTCCGGATCAGTTGAACCGGTTCATGGCCTTCTGGCAGTCGCCGTCGTTTTCGATGATGCTCTCCGCCGCAGCGATGGCCCGGTCAAAGGAGTCCAGCAGGATCTTCTTGTCCGCCTGGGACGGTTCGCCGATGACCCAGTCGATCATGTCGCCGCCTTCGCCGGGGGCGCCGGTACCGATCTTCACCCGGGGGAACCGGTCCGTGCCCAGATGGGCGATGATGTTCTTGATGCCGTTGTGTCCGCCGGCGGAGCCGGAGGGCCGCACCCGGATCTTTCCCACCGGCAGAGAGACGTCATCGTAGATCACCAGCACATGGTCCGCGGGGATCTTGTAGAACTGGGCCGCCTCCCGCACCGCCTCGCCGGAGAGGTTCATATAGGTCTGGGGCTTCATCAGCAGGCACCGGCGTCCGGACAGCGTTGCCTGGGCGGTGGTGGCCTTGAATTTGATGCGGTCGATGCGGATGTGCTCCCGCTCCGCCAGCAGGTCCAGTGTCAGAAAGCCCATGTTATGCCGGGTCCTGGCGTATTTCTCGCCTGGATTCCCCAGGCCCACCACCAGCCACTCCACGCCGGCGGGTCGATTGCCAAACAGCATTGTTCGTTGCTCCTTTATTTGATGCGTTGTGTTTCAGACAGCCCACAAAGGCGGGAAAGAAGCTCTTCCCCGCCTTTGTCTGTTTCTCTGTTCTCTGTCTCCGGATGGCCGTATATCCGCGCTCAGCGGAACAGCTTGGAGATGGAGACCTCCTGATAGATGCGCTCGATGGCCTCGGCAAACATGGGCGCCACGGAGAGGTACTTGATCCGGGGGCACTTTTCCGTGTTGGTGCCGGGGATGGTGTCCAGCAGGGCCAGTTCCTTGATGACGCTGTTGTTGATGCGGTCCAGCGCCGGGCCGGACAGCACGCCGTGGGAGGCGCAGGCGTGGACGCTCTTGGCGCCGCCCACTTCGATGAGGGCCTGGGCGGCGTTGCACAGAGACCCGCCGGTATCCACCATGTCGTCGAAGATGATGCAGTCCTTGTCGCGGACGTCGCCGATGACGTTCATGACCTCGCACTGGTTGGCCTTCTGACGGCGCTTGTCCACGATGGCCAGGTTCATGTGCAGCTTCTGTGCGAACGCACGGGCCCGGGCTACGCTGCCCACGTCGGGAGAGACCACCACCATGTCCTCGCAGTCAGCGCCGAACTTCTTGGCGTAGTAGTCCACGAAGATGGGGTTGCCCAGCAGGTTGTCCACAGGGATGTCAAAGAAGCCCTGGATCTGCGCGGCGTGGAGGTCCATGGTCAGCACCCGGTCGGCGCCGGCGGCCACCAGCATGTTGGCCACCAGCTTGGCCGTGATGGGATCGCGAGCCTTGGCTTTCCGGTCCTGCCGGGCATAGCCGTAATAAGGCATGACGGCGGTGATGCGGCCCGCAGAGGCCCGCTTCAGCGCGTCGATCATGATGAGCAGCTCCATCAGGTTCCGGTTTACCGGATTGCAGGTGGATTGAATGACAAACACGTCGCTGCCGCGAACGGTCTCATACAGGGAGACGAAGATCTCGCCGTCAGAGAACGTGCCGACCTCGGCCTCGCCCAGCGTGGTGCCCATGAGTCTGCAGATCTCCTCCGCCAGCTTGGGATTCGCGTTGCCAGTAAAAACCTTGATATCCTTCCCGTGAGAAATCATTTTCAGCGCCCTCTTTCTTATTAAAAAATTTTTGGTGATCGTGTTGCTTGAAACGTCTCAGGTATTCTCTTTTTTCTTCTGCTCCTGCTCCGCGTGGAGCGCTCTCCGGCGGGCCGCCCAGCCCTCCAGATTCTTCTGCCGGCTCCGGGCCACCGCCAGAGCGTCCTTGGGGACCTCCTGGGTGATGGTGCTTCCGGCGGCGGTATAGGCGCCTTCACCCACCGTCACCGGCGCGATGAGGTTGGTGTTGCAGCCCAGGAACGCATGGTCCCCGATGGTGCAGCGGTACTTCTTGAAGCCGTCGTAGTTGGTGGTGACGGTGCCGCAGCCGAAGTTCACATGCTGGCCCACGTCGCTGTCGCCCACATAGGTCAGATGGGAGATCTTCGTGCCGTTGCCGATGGTGGAGTTCTTCACCTCCACAAAGTCGCCCACCTTGATGTCGTCCCCGATGTGGGAGTTGGGCCGCACATAGGCGAACGGCCCCACATTGGTGCGGTCTCCCACGGTGCTCTCATTGAGCTGAGAGGCGTTGACCGTGGTGTCGTTTCCGATGACGCAGTCCCGGATCATGGTGTTGGGGCCGATCTCGCAGCCCGTGCCGATGGTGGTGTTCCCCCGCAGGATGGTGCCCGGCAGGACGATGGTCCCCTGGCCGATGTCCACCAGCGGGCCGATATACACCGCGTAGCGGTCCATGAACTCCACGCCCTTGGCCATCAGCCGGTCCACCACGTCATCCCTGCACAGGGACGACAGGTCCTGCACATCCATAAAGTTCTCCACCGTGGCAAAACCGGGCAGCGGCGCGGCGCCGGACACCCGGCTGGAACCGCTGTCCTCCCAGCTCTCCCGCAGGGCTCTGGCGTCGGCGGTGAAAGCGCAGTTCTCCTCCGGCTGGAGATCGTCGCCCACCGGCAGCACCGCGCCGGGGATCACGGACACGGGACCGTCCTCCGCCAGGAAGGCCAGCAGGTCCTCCCGCTCCGCGGACACGGTGACATCATCTTCCTCCCGGAAACAAGCCCGGGCCTCCCGGGCGTATTCCGGCCCACAGGCAACAAAAAACCGCCTCACACCATCGGCCTTCAATTTCTCGCTCACCCAAGTCAAAACTGGGCTGAACAGGACGGCTTTTAGCATCAGCGGTTTTCCATACTCCTCCGGAGAGACCGGATCAGTCAGTAATACAATGGCGCGCTTCTGATCCATTGGGTCCCCCTCCTTTCAAAACCGATCTTCATTTTATATATTTGTAATCTTATTATAGCAAGGTTCCGGCAAAAATCCAGTATGGGGGTAGAAATCCTTGAGAGAATTTTCGCAGGTCTTTTTGGCAGTTTGACCGGATTTTCCGGTATTCTGCCCTGTTTTATCCGATTCTGCCCGCTCTTTTTGCTTTCTTTTTCAGCATTTCACAGAATTCGACCACCTTTTGTAGTGATTTCTTATGAAATTCCTCTCGAATCTTCATTTTATAGTTGAATTTGTCCGCGTAATGGATTACAATAACATCCGTTCGCAGGTCTGGTGCCTTTTGGATAATTTTTGTTTGTTTTCCGTACCCGGGATCACGGGAGGAGGATCTCTATGCTGAATGTGATTTTGGTGGAGCCCGAGATCCCGCAGAACTGCGGCAACATCGCCAGGACCTGCGCCGCCACCGGCAGCCGTCTCCATCTGATCCGTCCTCTGGGGTTCGATATCTCAGACAAGGCGGTGAAGCGGGCCGGTCTGGACTACTGGCATCTGGTGGAGGTCTCTGACTACGAGGATCTGCCGGATTTCTTCGCCCGGCATCCGGAAGCCCGGGAGGATCTGTGGCTCACCACCACCAAGGCGCCCCGCTCTTTTGCGGAGGCCCGGTTCACACCGGACAGCTGGCTGTTTTTTGGTAAGGAGACCGCGGGTCTGCCCCAGTGGTTCCGGGAGGAGTACCGGGATCGCTGCGTCCGCCTGCCCATGATCTCGGAGGCCAGGAGCCTGAACCTCAGCAACACCGTGGCCGTCTGCGTCTACGAGGCCCTGCGGCAGAACGGCTTCCCCGGCCTGCTGGGCGTGGGTGAGATGGGCGACGGCTCCATTTGATACATGATTCTGCGGTAAATCCGCATCCTATATCAGCAACTGAGCGATTCCAGATACATTTCTGAAAACAGGAGGTTTCTATGAACTATAATAAGAAGACGGTTCTCGACGTGGATGTCCACGGGAAGAAAGTCCTGCTCCGCTGCGACTTCAATGTTCCCCAGGACAAGGAGACCGGCGAGATCACCAGCGACAAGCGCATCGTCGCCGCCCTCCCCACCATCCGCTATCTGCTGGACAACGGCGCCGCTGTTATTGCCTGCTCTCACCTGGGCAAGCCCAAGAACGGCCCCGATCCCAAGCTGAGCCTGGCTCCTGTCGCCAAGCGTCTCAGCGAGCTGCTGGGCAAGGACGTCATCTTCGCCCATGACGTGGTGGGCGAGGACGCCAAGGCCAAGGCCGCCGCTCTGCAGCCCGGCCAGATCCTGCTGCTGGAGAACACCCGCTTTGAAAAGGGCGAGACCAAGAACGATCCCGAGCTGGCCAAGGCCATGGCCTCCATGGCGGAGCTGTATGTGTCCGACGCCTTCGGCGCCGTCCACCGCGCTCATGCCTCCACCGCCGGTGTGGCCGCCTATCTGCCCGCCGTCTCCGGCTTCCTGATCCAGAAGGAGCTGGAATTCCTGGGCGGAGCCATCTCCAACCCCAAGCGCCCCCTGGTGGCCATCCTGGGCGGCAGCAAGGTCTCCTCCAAGATCGGCGTCATCAACAACCTGCTGGAGATCGCCGACACCATCATCATCGGCGGCGGCATGGCCTACACCTTCTGCGCCGCCCAGGGCGGCAAGGTGGGCAACAGCCTGCTGGAGGCCGACTGGATGGACTACTCCCGTGAGATGATCGAGAAGGCCAAGGCCAAGGGCGTCAAGCTCCTGCTGCCTGTGGACACCATCTGCGCCGACGCCTTCGCCGCCGACGCCAACAGCCAGGTCGTGAAGGCCGGCGAGATCCCCGACGGCTGGGAGGGCCTGGACATCGGCCCCGAGACCGTGAAGCTGTACTGCGACGCCGTGGCCGGCGCCGGCACCGTCATCTGGAACGGCCCCATGGGCGTGTTCGAGTTCCCCGCCTTCGCCGTGGGCACCAAGGCCGTGGCCGAGGCTCTCAGCAAAACCGAGGCCATCACCATCATCGGCGGCGGCGACAGCGCGGCGGCCGTTGAGCAGCTGGGCTACGCCGACAAGATGACCCACATCTCCACCGGCGGCGGCGCCTCTCTGGAGTTCCTGGAGGGCAAGGAACTGCCCGGCGTGGCCTGCCTGCTGGATAAGTAAGATCCCCGCCGCTGGCGGCGCTTCGGCTGTGTCCAGCGGTTCGCACCTGTCATGGCTGAATGCGGCAAGAGGGCGGCGAAGGCCATCTTTCGCGGCCTTCCCTCCCTTGCACCGCTTTTTGCATACTTAGATACTGGAACCTTGTACAGTCTAGTCAAATAAATAAGGAGTTTTGATCGCTATGAATCGCAGATATCGTAAAACCGTCATTGCCGGCAACTGGAAAATGAACATGACCGCCACCGAGACCAAGAAGTTCGCTGAAGACATCAAGAAGATCCCTCCCAAGGCCAAGTGGTGCGAGACCGTGATTTGCGTTCCCGCCTGCAACATCTCTACCGCTCTGAAGGCTTTCAAGGACCTGCGGATCTCCGTGGGCGCCGAGAACGTCTACTTTGAGGAGAAGGGCGCCTACACCGGCGAGGTCTCCGCTGACATGCTGAAGGACCTGGGCGTGAAGTATGTCATCGTCGGCCACTCCGAGCGCCGTCAGTATTTCTGCGAGACTGACCAGACTGTCAACAAGAAGGTCCACGCCGTCCTAAACACCGGCATGAGCCCCATCATCTGCGTGGGCGAGAGCCTGGAGCAGCGTGAGACCGGCATCACCAACGACTGGATCGCCATGCAGGTCAAGAGTGCGCTGTACAACGTCCCCGCCGACAAGCTGCGCCGCTGCATCATCGCCTACGAGCCCATCTGGGCCATCGGTACCGGCAAGACCGCCACTGCCGAGCAGGCCGGCGAGGTCTGCTCCAACATCCGCGCCACCATCCGCGCCCTGTACGGCGCTCGGGTCGCCCGCAGCGTCACCATTCAGTACGGCGGCTCCATGAATCCCAAGAATGCCGCGGAGCTGCTGGCTCAGCCCGACATCGACGGCGGCCTCATCGGCGGCGCCGCCCTGAAGCCCGAGCAGTTCGTGGACATCATCAACGCCGCGAACCAGGAGTAAGATCGTTTTAGGAGGGGAGCAGGCTCCCCTCCTAACCACCCCACCACCAGTCTGCGGACTGGTGTGTGCGCCCCAGGGGCGCACGGGCCGCGGCATTTTTCCGCCGCGCATGTCGCCGGAAAAATGATTCCGGCAGATTCTTTTGCCCTGCGGGCAAAAGAACCGTGGGAAACCGTAGGTTTCCCCCTGGCCCCCTTTCCCGGCTTGGTGGCCGCGGGAGTTGCTGCGGTTTTTTGCCTCCCCTTTGTGCTTGCCTGCGGACCTGACATCCCGTGGGAAACCGCAGATTTCTCTCTGGCCCCCTTTCCCGGCTTGGCGGTCGTGGGAGTTGCTGCGGTTTTTGGGCTCCCCTTTGTGCTTGCCTGCGGGCCTGACATTCCGTGGGAAACCGTAGGTTTCCCCCTGCCCCCCTTTCCCGGAGCGGCGGTTGCGGGAGTTGCTGCGGTTTTTTGCCTCCTTCCTTTGTCCGCTCCCTTTCCTTTTGCGTCGGCTCTTCGCTGGACGCGGGAAGCCTCTTTCCAGTGTGTTTTGTCGATGAAATGGAGAAACAACTATGAATAAAACACCCACAACCCTCATTATCATGGACGGCTTCGGCCTCTCCGACGCAGCCTCCGGCAACGCCGTCTCAGCAGCCCGGACGCCCTGCCTGGATAAGCTGTTTCGGGAGTACGCCCATACGACGCTGGAGGCCTCCGGTCTCAGCGTAGGCCTGCCCGACGGCCAGATGGGCAACAGCGAGGTGGGACACACCAACATCGGCGGCGGCCGCGTGGTGTTTCAGGACCTGCCCCGCATCACCAACGCCATCGCCGACGGCAGCTTCTTCGAAAATCCCGCCTACAACCACGCCATGGACGCCTGCAAGGAGAAGGGCACGTCCCTCCACCTGATGGGCCTGCTGTCCGACGGCGGTGTCCACTCCCATCTGGAGCATCTGTTCGCCCTGCTGAAAATGGCCCGGGCCAAGGGCCTGGAGAGGGTCTATATCCACGCCTTCCTGGACGGCCGTGATGTGTCCCCCACCTCCGGCGCCGACTTCGTGGCCCGGACCGTGGAGAAGTGCCGGGAGCTGGGCGTCGGTAAGATCGCTACGGTGATGGGCCGCTACTACGCCATGGACCGCGACAAGCGCTGGGACCGGCTGGAGCAGGCCTACGACGCCATGGTCTACGGTGAGGGCGCCGCCTTCAATCCCGTGCCCGTGGCCGCCGTGAAGGACTCCTATGACCGAGGCGTCACCGACGAGTTCGTGGAACCCGTGGTCTGCGACCAGGACGGCACCATCTCCGACAACGACAGCGTCATCTTCTTCAACTACCGTCCCGACCGGGCCCGGGAGATCACCCGCTCCCTGGTGGACCCGGACTTTGACGGCTTCACCCATCAGTACTTCCCCCTGACCTTCGTGTGCAACACGGAGTACGACGCCTCCATGCCCAACGTGGAGGTGGCCTTCCCCCGCGTCACGGTGAAGAACGGCCTGGGCGAGTACCTCAGCAGCATGGGCATGACCCAACTCCGCATCGCCGAAACGGAGAAGTACGCCCATGTGACCTTCTTCTTCAACGGCGGCTCCGAAACCGTGTTCCCCGGCGAGGACCGGGTGCTGGTGCCCTCTCCCAAGGTGGCCACCTATGACCTCCAGCCGGAGATGAGCGCCTATGAGGTCTGCGCCAAGTGCGTTGAGCGCATCGAGTCCGGCGCCTATGACGTCATCATCCTGAACTTCGCCAACTGCGATATGGTGGGCCACACCGGCGTGTTCGACGCCGCTGTCAAGGCTGTGGAGACTGTGGACGAGTGCGTGGGCAAGGTGGTGGACGCCACCCTGAAGATGGGCGGCATCGCCATGGTCACCGCCGATCACGGCAACGCCGAGCAGATGCGGCAGGAGGACGGCTCCCCCATGACCGCCCACACCACCAATCTGGTACCCTTCATCCTCTGCGGCGCCGGCACGGAGCTGCGGCCCGGCAAGCTGGCGGACATCGCCCCCACCATTCTGGACGTGATGGGTCTGGAGAAGCCCGCCGAGATGACCGGCAAGACCCTCATCATCAAATAATTCCGCTCTTTTCCGGAACATGATGTATAAATCCCTCCTTTTCCGTCAACACTGTTGGGAAAAGGAGGGATTTCATTGTTCCACAAACTCAGAACCACTCTGGGCGGCGCCGGATTCTACGCCGTTCTGTTCCTCTGTCTGGCCGCGGTGGGCACCGGCGCTTACTTCCTGCTGTTCCGCGATGCCCAGCCGGAAACAGCTCTGCCCGCCTCCTCTGCCGAGTCCACCATCGTGTCCGAGGTGCCGGAGTCGGACGTCACGCCGGAGGTGCCGGTGGTAGAGACTGTACAGCCCCAGCCCATCACGGAGACGGACACCGATTCCGCCGGAGGCGGGGAGGTCAGCGCCGCATCGGAGGAGCCTGCCGTTGAAGACGTTCCCGCGGTAAACACCGCGCCGGTGATCCCGGAGGCCCCCAGTCTGGTGGTGTCGCCCCTCAGCGGACAGGTGGTGGCCGCCTTCTCCGTGGACGCCCTGACCTACAACTCTACCCTGGATGACTGGCGCACCCACGACGGCGTGGACATCGCCGCCGCGGCGGGCACCAATGTGCTGGCCGCCAGCGCCGGAACGGTGCTGTCCGTCTTCCAGGACGACCTGCTGGGCACCACCGTGGTGCTGGGCCACTCCGGCGGGTATGAGACCACCTACGCCAACCTTCAGGAACAGCCTACCGTTCAGAATGGGGATAAGGTCTCCGCCGGACAGATCATCGGCGCCGTGGGCACCACCGCCCTGGCGGAGAGCGCCGAGGGGCCCCATCTCCATTTCTCCGTGGCCAAAAACGGCGTCTCCGTGGACCCAGAGGAATATCTGAACAAGTGAGCGGGAAAGAGGCGGGCGCGGCCCGTCTCTTTTTCTCTTGCGCCGCTCGGCCGTTTCTGTCATAATAGCCCTATCATCAGGAAAGGGAGGTGCCGGTGTGATCCGCATCATTCTGCTGGACGTGGACAATACCCTTCTGGATTTCAACAAATGCTCCGCTGCCTCCATTGAGGCCGGCTTCCGGGAGTTCGGCCTGACCTACCGGCCGGAGATGTTCCCGGTGTTTCTGGACATCAACGACCGGCTGTGGTATGAGATCGAGCAGGGCCGTCTCACCCGGGAGGGGCTGCACAACATCCGCTTCCCCTGGATCTTCGACAAGCTGGGCATTGACGCCGACGGCGTGGCCTTTGAGCGGCGGTACGCCCAGCTCCTCCACGAGAGCCACATCCCGGTGGACGGAGCGCCGGAGCTGCTGGAGTACCTCTCCGGAACATACGACCTCTACGTGGCCAGCAACGCCAGCGAGGAGCAGCAGGCCCACCGGCTGAGGCTGGCGGGGATGCTCCGATATTTCAAGGGCATGTTCGTCTCCCAGGAGATCGGCGCGCCCAAGCCCAGCCGAGCCTTTTTTGAGCGCTGCATGGAGCGGCTGGGTGATCCTCCGAGGGAGGAGGTCCTGCTCATCGGCGACTCCCTCACCGCGGATATGCAGGGCGGCGTGGACTTCGGCCTGCGCACCTGCTGGTACAACCACAACCATCTGCCCCGGGACACCGCCCCGCCGGTGGATTACACGGTGGACCATCTGCGGGAGATCATGGAGATCCTGTAGCCCGGACGAAAAAGCCGGCTGACCGTTTGTTCCCCCCTCACAGGGGTAACAAGTGATTCCTGGGATACCCCGGCAGGTCATCGTGTTTACGATGCCTGCCGGGGCTTCTCTGTGTCCTGGGTTTGCTGGGGTTCCGGCGCTTCCAGT
>Ga0129314_1000582_pt1 | contig 36664 bp, 38 predicted proteins | sample O1111metagenome_FD_94431 | JGI IMG/M metagenome (GOLD analysis project Ga0129314, IMG submission 94431) | Orangutan individual fecal microbial communities from fecal samples from Wisconsin, USA - O1111 metagenome | ecosystem: Host-associated > Mammals > Digestive system > Large intestine > Fecal... | reverse complement strand
GGTGCGTGAGCACATCCATTCGCTGCGCGTCTCGAACGAAGCCGCCCTCTTCGCCCGCAAGCAGGAGGCCAGCGAGGTGGTCCGCCACGCGGCCGCCCTTCTCTTTGGCACCTTTCTCGTCACCATCATCATCGCCTATACCACCGCCCGCATCTACACTGACAAGCTGTTCCGCCCCATTTACGAGGTCACCCAGAACCTCAAGGCGGTGAGGCAGGGCAACATGGGGCGCAAAACCAGCGTGCAGGCCTCCGACGAGCTCGGCTCTCTGGCGCAGGAGTTCAACAACATGACCCAGCGCCTGCAGGAGTTCGAACAAAGCACGATGGGCCAGCTGATGGCCGAGCGCAACCGCACCATGGCCATTGTGCGAAGCATCACCGAGCCGATGGCAATCCTCGACGGCAGCTTCTGCATCACCTTAACCAACCAGTCCTTCGACCGGCTTTTCTCGGTCGAGATGGATGAGGTGCGCGGGTCCCATTTTCAGGAGGCTGTCGCCCAGAGCGGACTTTCCGCCTTTTCCGCGGTTCCCTACCGCTCCCAGAGCTATACCGAACGGGTGATCCAGCTCGGCTCGGGGGAGGAGGCAAAGTTTTACAATGCGATGGTCACCCCTCTCGCCCACGATGAACCGTCCGGCGACGCGGTCATCATCGTCCTCTACGACATCACCGCCCTCAAGGATCTCGACCGCAAACGGTCGGATTTTATCGCCACCATCTCCCATGAGTTCAAGACTCCCCTGACTTCAATGGTCATCGGCGTTGACCTGCTCTCATCGGGGGCGCTGGGCAATATGACAGACGAGCAGAAGGAGGTCTTTGAGGCGCTGCGGGAGGATGGCCAGCGGCTTTGCAGTCTGGTGACCGACCTGCTTGAGCTTTCCCGCATCGAGTCGGCTGAGAATGTCTACCGCTTCGAGCGGTGCTCTCTGCCGGAGGTGTTCTCCGAATGTATCCGGCAGTTTACTCCCGCGGCCGAGCGCGGCGGAACCACCATTGTCGAACGGTGCCCGGACCAGCTTCCCGATGTGCGGGGCGACTTTTCCAAGATTACCTGGGTGATGAACAATCTGCTTTCCAACGCGGTAAAGTACACCGGCCGCGGTGACACCATCACCGTTTCAGCCTTCGGCGGCGGACCGCAGTTCGTCACCGTTGTCGTTTCAGATACCGGCACCGGTATCCCGGAGGAATATCTCGAGCGGATCTTTGACAAATACGTGCAGGTTTCGAGCTATGACATCGAGATGCGGGGCAGCGGCCTCGGCCTTGCGGTTGCGCGCGCCATCATTACCGCCCACGGCGGAAAGATCTGGTGCGAAAGCAACGTCAGGAAGGGAAGCCGGTTCCTCTTTACCCTGCCGATTTATCAGGACGGAGGTGAGGCGCTTGAAGCGCGTGCTGGTCGTTGACGATACCAAAAACATCCGGCTGCTGCTGACCAAATGTCTGGAGCTCGAGGGCTACGAGGTGGAAACGGCATCCAACGGACAGGAGGGCTACGAAAAAATCTGCGGCGGCGCCTACCATCTCGTCTTTCTCGACATCAAGCTCCCTGAGCTGAGCGGAACCGAGGTGCTGCGGCGCATCCGGGCGCGGGGGATTCCCACCCCGGTCATCATCATCACCGCCTATCCCACCGTGAAAAACGCCATCGAATGCACCCAGCTCGGCTCAATCGCCTACCTCCAGAAACCCTTCACCGCCGACCGGCTGCGCGCCGTGCTCAACCAGCTTGCCGCCGAGGCGCAGGAACGCCGCGCGGGCAGCGAGGAAATTCAGCAGCTTCTGGATGCGCACCGCTACCGCGAGGCGCTCGACCGCCTCAAGGGAGAGCTTTCCCGGCATCCCGACAGCACCCTGCTCTACCGGATGCTCGCCGAAACCTATGAAGGACTCGGTGACAGCACCAGCGCCGACCAGTTCCGCAAGGCGGGCAGGGCGTTTGAATAGTGCAAATCCCGCGCGCCGACCGATGGGAAGGCCCGCGCGTTTTGAATCCGATCACAGTCTCAGATAGAAAGGAAGTACGTTTATGAAGCAGTTATTGCAAGATCGCCTGCGCCCCGGTGAAAAGGTCCTCTGGCAGGGACACCCTGCGGGAATCCGGCTGATGGACCCTGCGTTCCGTCTCAAGAATGTCATTGTGTGGGCATTTGCCGCCCTCTTTGCCGCCGCCGCTGTCTGGTATGCGGGTTTCTATGCGCCCGCGGCCGGCATCGAGATGGCATTTGCCGCCAAGGTGAGCTTTTTCAGCCTCGCCCTCGGCGGATATATCGCGGCCACGCCGTTCCTCTGCCGCCGCAACCTTGAGCAGAACATCTGCTACTGCATGACCACCGAGCGGATGATCGCCTATCGCGTGAAGGGGGAGACAATCCGCTTCCAGAGCCGCGATTACGTCGATTTCGCCGAGGCTTCGGTCGAATACCTGGCATCCGGCAAGGCAAACCTGTATCTTGGCCCCAAGACCTTCACCGCCCGGCTCGAGCTGCTCAACGAGCTGCTTCCCGCCCGCGAGGAGGACCGGATGATGCCCCTGACCTTCACCAGCATTGTCGATATCGAGGGCGCCTGCCGCTGCCTGCCCACCTATATCAAGATCGACGGCTTTACCCGCAGCGAGCCTCTCAGACGGGCGGCCTGAGCCAATATCAACATCCTCCTCTTTTTCTTCTTAAACTCCGTGCGGCGTCTCTCCCGCGCGGGGGAAACAACACCGCCGATGTCCGGCGCTCCTTCTTCCCGGGGCGCCGGGCTTCGGCGTTTACGGACCGAAAACCGCGCCCGGATGCAAAATTTTCTTGTTTGCAGCGGTGCGGAATTCTTGACAAACCCCCGCGGGTGTCATATAATAACGAAGTAACGCCCGCGTTACAGGTTTTTTTGCGCCCTTTTACGGCGCGAAATCGATGACGGGAGGAAACCTTATGACCCTTGATTTGAAACGGGTCCTTGACGTCGTCGGGGAGGAGCTGGATTTTGCGGGCGCGATCGACCTTTCGTGGGTCACAAGGCACGGTTCGGTCCTTTTCCCTGATGCACTGGCGGTCAGCGGAACGGCGTCCAACCGGGCCGGCGTCGTAACGCTGCGCTACCAAATCAGCGGGGTCATGCCCTTTTCGTGTGACCGGTGCCTGATGCAGTCAGAGCGGACAATCTCCGAACGGTTCGAGCACCCGGTGGTGCGCGAGCTTGAGGACCCCTCCCTCGATGACGTTTATCTGATCGCCCCGGAAGGAGTCCTGGAGCTCGATGAGATCGCGGGCTCGGATCTCCAGCTTACCCTGCCGCAGGTCTTTCTCTGCAAGGAGGGCTGCAGGGGCCTGTGCCCTCAGTGTGGGGCGGATCTCAACAAAACAACCTGCGGGTGCCGCCCGGATGAGGGCGATCCCCGGCTGCAAGTTCTGAAAAATCTGCTGAAAGGCTGAATTTAAAGGGAGGTGCAAAAACATGGCGGTTCCGAAGAGAAAGGTATCGAAGGCGCGCAGAGACAAGAGACGTTCGAGTGTCTGGAAGCTGGATGCTCCCGCGCTTTCCAAGTGCACCCAGTGCGGCGAGCTGAAAATGCCGCATAGAGTCTGCCCCGTTTGCGGATACTACAAGGGCAAGGAAGTTGTCAAGGTAGAAGCGTAAAGAGGCACAATCCACGCGCGATGGAGGGGGAAGGCTTTCTTCCCCCTCTGTTTTTTCGCCGGGGCGCAGCGCCCCACAGAAAGGAAGTGACCGCGGATGTCCAAACCGATCGTCGCGGTGGTCGGCCGGCCGAACGTCGGCAAATCCACCCTTTTCAACAAACTGACCGGCCAGCGGCTCGCCATCGTCGAGGATACCCCCGGCGTGACCCGCGACCGGATCTACGCCCCCTGTGAATGGCTGGGGCAGGAGTTTATGCTGGTTGATACCGGCGGCATCGAGCCGTTTTCCGACGACGTGATCCTCTCGCAGATGCGCCGCCAGGCCCAGCTCGCAATCGATAAGGCGGATGTCATCATCCTGGTCACCGACCTCAGAAGCGGGGTGACGGCGACCGATCAGGAGGTAGCTTCAATGCTCCTCAAGAGCCGGAAGCCGCTGGTGCTCTGCGTCAACAAATGCGACCGGGTGGGTGATCCGCCTCCCGAGTTCTATGAGTTCTACAATCTGGGACTGGGCGACCCCATCGCCGTTTCGTCGGTGCACGGCCACGGCACCGGCGACCTTCTCGACACAGTCTGCGCAAAAATTGATTTTTCCCGCCTCGCGCGGGAGGAGGGAAACCGCATTTCGGTTGCCATCATCGGCAAGCCGAATGTCGGCAAGTCCTCGCTCGTCAACCGCATCGCCGGGGAGGAACGCACCATCGTTTCTGAGATCGCGGGCACGACCCGCGACGCCACCGACACCGAGATCGACAACGCGCATGGCCGCTATCTCTTTATCGACACCGCCGGAATCCGGCGCAAGAGCAAGGTCACCGACTCGATTGAGCACTTCTCGGTGCTGCGCGCCTATATGGCGGTGGACCGCGCTCAGGTCTGCGTCATCATGATCGACGCGACCGAGGGTTTTACCGAGCAGGATTCCAAGATCGCGGGCTATGCCCATGAGCAGGGGAAGGGCTGCATTGTCGCGGTCAACAAGTGGGACGCGGTTGAGGACAAAAACGACCGGACGATGCAGGAATTTCAGAAGAAGCTCGAGCAGGACTTCTCCTTTATGAGCTATGTCCCCTTCATCTTTTTCTCGGCCAGGACGGGACAGCGGGTGGACAACCTCTTCCCGCTCATCAATCAGGTCGCCGCCAACAACGCGATGCGGATCACCACCGGCGCGCTCAACGATCTGCTTGCCCATGCCACGGCCCGGGTTCAGCCGCCGTCGGATAAGGGCAAGCGCCTGAAAATTTATTATATCACCCAGCCCTCAACCTGCCCGCCCTCCTTTGTCTGTTTTGTCAACAGCAAGGAGCTGTTCCACTTCTCCTATCAGCGATATCTTGAGAACCAGATTCGGGAATCCTTTGGCCTGTCCGGCACACCGGTGCGCATTATCGCCCGGGAACGCGGGGAAGGCAGCTAGAGCGCGGCCGGCTTCGCCATCGCACGCGGATGACCGCCCGGGAACGCGGACAAAACAATTCAAACGCAGGTCAGGCTTCGCCGCTGCGTTCTTATCGCGCCGGGACACGGGAAAATCACAAGGCAAAGCGCCGCCCTTTCGGCATCCCCGCAGAAGGATGGTTATAAAAAGCGGTGAAGTCATGGTTCGGAGCCCATGCCTTCGCCGCTTTTTGCTCACCCGGCGTCAACAGGAAAGCCGCGGGCAGTTAACTTCCCGCGGCTTTCCCAAAATCAAAAATATCCTTACGAGAGGGCGGATTTCAGAGCGGTGCTTTTAACCCTTCAGCGGTGGTCGGGCTGACGGACCGCAAGGCAGCAGCAGACCCCCTCGAAGGCGGTCATCGGGTGATCCGGATGGGCCTCGTTGTAGGCTGCGAAGCAGCGCGCGGTCAGCGCGGGAGGATCGAGATGCTCGCGGATCGAAAAACCGCAGCGGGCGAGCATCGTCTCCATTTCGCGTAAGGAATAGGCGGCGCACATCGGTTCCCCGGCGCCCGCCGCCAGAGTCGCCTGCCGCCTGCCGCAGCTGCCCGAACCCTCCCGGCAGGGGTAGTCGAAGGCGAGGGCGCTTCCGGGCAAAAGCAGTGCACCAAGGTCCGCGAGCAGGCGGCAAAATGTCTCCTCCGGGATGTAGTAGGTCAGCCCCAGCAGGCTGCAAAAGCTGCGCTGTCCGCTGGAAAAGGCGGGGCATTCGGTCAGTACATGCTGCCAGTCCGCTTCGTTGAAATCGGCCTCGAGAAAGAAGGTGCCTTCGGGGACCGCGATTCCCGCGCGGCGCAGGCGCTCCTGCTTCTCCCGGGAGGAAGCGGGCCGGTCCAGTTCAAAAATCCGCAGAGACTCTGCCCAGTCCGGACGGCGCAGCGCAAAGGTATCGTATCCGGCGCCGAGGATCAGGTATTGCCGCGCGCCGAGCCGGACGGCGTTTTCGAGGGCCGTCTCCGCAAAGGAGGCTCTCGCCAGCGGAGTGGGGGCGAGCTGATGCCCGACAATCCAGCGCAGCGCCTCGTCCGGGCTTCCCTGAAAGGCGGGGTTGAAGAATTGGATGCCCGCGGACATGCTTCGGGAGATCTTTTCAAACTCCCCGGGGACCAGCAGAGCTTCCGCCATCGGGTCGTCAAAGACCTTCGGCCCATCGGCGCGGGCATGATAAGCGCGGGCAAAGGCGCTCACCAGCGCGGTCATGTTCGTCTCTTTCATAAAATCACCTCGTATTCTTCATACACCGGCGGGCGGAAAACCGCAAGACTTGAAATTTACGCCGTTTTGTGGTATGATAAAGGCAATTTGAAAGAGAATTTAAAAAACCGTCACATTTTGATGTGACGGTTTTTTGTCGGTCCGCGCCGGCCGGCGGACTTTTATGCGGTAAAATTCCGGGCAACCTATTGATAGAAAAGAGCCGTGGGCAAAGCCGCTTTTCCGCAAAACAAAAAACGAACGGCTCGCCGTTCGTTTTCGTTGTTAGCCTATTTTATTCAGCTTGCAGACAAGGGCGGACTTTTTGCGGGAAGCAACATTCTTGTGAATGATTCCCTTGGCAGCAGCCTGATCGACGGTCTTGATTGCATGGCGCACAACCTCGGCGCAGTTCTCACCGCCTTCTGCGAGAGAAAGCTCCGCTTTCTTCAGGGTGGATCTCAGCTGAGATCTCTGCGCCTTATTCAGCTCGGTCTTGGCGGCAATCACCTTGACTCTTTTCTTCGCGGATTTGATGTTCGGCATCGTTACACCTCCTTACCATCGCAGTACAGTACAAGTTATCTTATCATTAATCCGCGGAAAAATCAACACCTTTCAAAAAATTATTTGAGGAGGAAACCCATGACAAACAAACTGCCGCCGAGGACCGATCTGGCGCTTGAGGCGGCCGATACCGGCGATCACAAGCTGCCGGAAGGGGTGTTTTGTGAAGAAAAGAAGGAGGGCGCGGTTCTGCGCACCGTCGTGCGGATCGAAACGCAGGGCGCGGCCGAACGGCTGGGGCGGCCGCGCGGCTATTACCTCACCCTGGAGGGGCCGTTTGAGGAACGGGAAACGCTGACGGAGCAGCTCGCTTCGGCGCTGGCCGGTCTGCTGCCCGACGGCCCGGCGCTGGTGGTGGGGCTGGGCAACCGCTCCATCACCCCCGATCTGCTCGGACCGGAGACGGCAAAGGGAATCCTCGCCACCCGCCACCTGCCACCGGAGCTGCTGCGCGAAATCGGCATGGAGGGGGTGCGGCCGGTCTGCGCGCTGGCTCCTGGCGTGATGGGAGAGACCGGATTTGAGGTGGCGGAGCTGACCGCATCGCTGCTGCGCGGCGGGGAATTTGCCTCGGTCATTGCGGTCGACGCCCTCGCGGCCCGCTCGATGACCCGGCTGGGCCGCACGATTCAGCTTTCGGACAGCGGCATTTCCCCCGGGTCGGGGGTTCTTAACAGCCGGGCGGCCCTTTCGCGGGAGACACTGGGGGTTCCGGTGTTCGCTGTCGGAATCCCCACGGTGGTGGACGCCGCCGCTCTCTGCGAGGAGGGGGAGGAGCCCCGGGAGCCGCTGATGGCAACCCCGCGCGACATCGACCGGATCATCGGGCAGGGGGCGGCGATCCTCGCGGAGGGGATCAACCGGGCGCTTCAGCCGACCCTCGGACCCGATGAGCTTTCCGCCCTGCTCTCCTGAGGCGCATTCCCCGGGAAAACGGCCCGCAAAGGCTCCGCAGGCATAATTTTCGTCCCGGCGGCATATCTATCATCGAACAAGCCGTGGCGAAAAGGAGAGCGCTTTTGTGAGACGAGGGAAAAAACGGAGGATCGGAAAAGCTCCGGCGTGGATCGCCGCCGCTCTGCTGGCAGGAGCGGCGGCTGTTTCGCTGGCCCCTCTCCTTGCGCCCGCCCTCTCGCAGGCGGCTCTCTTCTCGGCGGTGCTCGCGATGCCGGAAGGAGCCTTTTCCGCTCTGCTTTCCGGGTTGCGGGAGGGAAGCGGGGCGCCGCTTGAGGCGGTCTCTCCGCTTCCGGGGCAGGAGGACCGGAAGCCGGAGGTGTCATCCGTCCCCTCCCCCGAATCCGGGGAGGAACCGGATCTGCGGACCGGCGGGCTGCCGGAGGGGGCGAAGCCGCTGCCCTATATCGCCCCCGACATCCCGGAGGAGTACCGCCGTCCGGTGCTTCAGGAGGATTTTTCCGGCGCGGCAACCCACGCGGCAATTCCAATCGGGAACTACTGGCTGCGGAATGACACCGAGCTGGCGCGCGAGGAGATCGAACGGCTGCTTCAGGCGCCGAGAATCCCCGCGCTCTCCGACACCGCAGAGCCGCAGGTGCTGATCTATCACACCCACGCGACCGAGAGCTTCGCACCCTATGACAGCGACAGCTACGACAACCGGTATAACTGGCGCTCGACCGATAACAATAACAACATGGTGGCGGTGGGGGCGGTGATGGCCCGTGCGCTGCGGTCGCGGGGCATCGGGGTGGTGCACGACACCAGCCAGCACGACTACCCCTCCTACAACGGCTCCTATGCCAACAGCTACCGCTCGATCAAGCGGTATCTCGAGCAGTATCCCACCATCAAGGTGGTGCTCGACCTGCACCGCGACGCCATTGAGCGGGAAGGCGGGCTGATCGTCAAGCCGACCGCTGAAATCGGCGGGGAAAAATACGCCCAGCTCATGATTGTCTCGAACTGCGACGACGGCACCGGCCTTCTGCCTAACTGGCGGGAGAACCTCCGCTTTGCGGGGGCCTTCTGCGCCCGGATCGAGAGAGAGTACCCCGGTCTGACCCGTCCGATCCTCTTTTCCTGCCGAAAATATAACCAGCAGCTTTCCACCGGCGCGCTTCTGCTCGAGTTCGGCTCCCACGCCAACACCCTCGAGGAAGCGAAGCGCACTGCCGAAGCGGCGGGCAGCGCCCTTGCCGGACTGCTGCTTGAAGGGAAGTCGAACCCCTGAACCGGATGATTCGTCTGGGCAGGGGGCGGATCCGCCCCCTGCTGTTTGCCTTTTTATTGACGTCAATCCTTTTTTGCTTTCTGCTCGCGCTGTTCTGGGTACAGCTTCAGGCGGCGCGGGGAGATTTTTCCAGTCTGGACAGACCCACCGCCGTGCTGAAGGCCTCGCCCGAGCCTCTTCTGCTGGTCCGTGCCGGGAGCTGGGAAGCCCGCCTCCCGCTCGTCTGGCTCGACCGCGCGGCGGGTGTCTTCCAAATGCTCGACCGCTGGATCGTTCCGGTGGAGCTTCGCTTTTCCGTGCGTGCGGGACTGCTGGCCAAGAATCTGGCCGGGCAGTCGCAAGACCGTAGGCTCGAACGGGAATTCTACCGCAACGCGGGCGAGGTATAAGCTGAAAAGCCATGCGCCGGGGCTTCTGTACGGAGTTTTTCCGGGGCATGGGCGGGCCTAAGCTGAAAAGCCGCGCACCGGGGCTCTTGCATAGAGCTTTTCCGGGGCATGGGCGGGGCCTAAGCTGAAAGACCATGCGCCGGGGCTTCTGTACGGAGCTTTTCCGGGGCATGGGCGGGGCCTAAGCTGAAAGACCATGCGCCGGGGCTTCTCCGGCGGCTTTACAATCCCCTTTCCTTCTGCTATGATAAAAGCCGACGGCCGGGCGGTTTTTTCGCCCGACCCCTTGGCGGAAAGGGGGAGCGGCAATGCAACTCGACCTGACGATGATGGCGGTCTTTTTTCTTATCTGCGTGTGCGGCAGCGTGATACAGGCGGTCTGCGGCTTCGGCTTTGGGGTTTTTGTAATGATGTTCCTGCCCTACATGATGCCGAGCACCCTTTCGGCCGTGGTGGTGGCGAGTCTCCTTGGAATGAGCAGCAGCGGAATTCTCGCGCTGCGCTACCGCCGGCAGATCCGCCCGCGAAAGGTGGTTGTTCCGCTACTGGCTTATTTTATTGTCAGCACCTTTTTAGTGCGTGTTTCGGTCACAATGAACGAAGTGCTCATCCGGCGGCTGCTGGGCGGGCTGATGCTGATCCTCAGCATCTATTTCATCCGCTTCTCCGACCGGGTTCATATTCGGCCCACCAGGGTAAACGCCTTTGCGGCGGGGGCTCTGGGCGGAGCGATGAGCACCCTGTTTGGAATGGGCGGGCCGCCAATCAGTGCCTATTACCTCTCCGACAGCGATTCCAATGAGGAATATCTCGCCAGCATTCAATTTTACACTGTCCTGAGCAATGTGTATGTCAACACGGTGCGGGTGGCAAACGGCCTCTGCGGCCGCCTGGAGCTGATTCTTTGGGCGGTTGGCATCTTTGCCGTCCTGCTCGGCGGACAGCTTGGCAAGCGGATTTTCTCCCGGCTCGACGGGGACGCCCTGCGCCGCCTTGTCTATGCCTTCATGGCGGTTTCGGGCGTGATTATGCTTTTGAAGCGGTAAAAAGGCGCGCTGCCCAAATGCATTCATCTGCATTTGGGCAGCGCGCCCTTGCGATTCCTTCCGCGCCCCGGCGGAGAAACTACAGCGCCTCTACGGCATCGACCGCGCCGGAGAGCCAATCGCCTCCGGAGATGCCCTCCACCGCGCCGGCGTCGACCGCCGCGGCAAACTCGGGCCGGATCGGCAGACGTCCCAGCACCTTGGTGCTGTGGGCGGCGGCGGCTTCCCCGATATGGCTCTCGCCAAAGACGGAGATCCTTTTGCCGCAGTCGGGGCACTCGATATAGCTCATATTTTCGATCAGGCCGAGGATCGGGATGTTCATCATTTCGGCCATCTTGACCGCCTTTTCGACGATCATCGAAACCAGCTCCTGCGGGGAGGCGACGATGATGATGCCGTCCACCGGAATCGACTGGAAAACGGTCAGCGGCACGTCGCCGGTTCCGGGCGGCATGTCAATGAACATCACATCGATGTCGCGCCAGAGCACGTCGGTCCAGAACTGCTTGACCACCCCCGCGATGACCGGACCGCGCCAGACAACCGGATCGGTGTCCTGTTCGAGCAGCAGGTTGATGCTCATGACCTCGATGCCGGTGCCGGTCACCTTCGGGTACAGCAGCTCGCCGTCGCTCCGGGCCTTTTCGGTGATTCCGAAGGCGCGGGGAATCGAGGGCCCGGTGATGTCGGCGTCGAGCACCGCGACCCGCTTGCCGCGGCGGCGCGCCTCGCAGGCGGTCAGTGCGGTGACAAGGCTTTTGCCGACGCCGCCCTTGCCGCTGACGACCGCGACGACCTTTTTGACGCTGCTGCGGTCGTTGAGCTTTTCGAGAAAGCTTTCGGGCTGCTGGCGCTCGCCGCAGTTGGCGGAGCAGCTGGAGCAGTCGTGATTACATTCGCTCATGAAAATTTCCTCCTTGTTTTGCGGCCGCTGTACGGGCCGCACAATACCAACGTTAATCATAGGACAATCGCGCGGCGCTGTCAAGCGCCGCGCGGGAAGGGGTGGACAGGCATGACGATCGAGCCGCCTGAAAGGGTCAGCCGGGCGCTGTCGATGCTGCGCCGGGCGGGATTCCGCGCGGTGCCGGTGGGCGGCTGCGTGCGCGACCTGCTGCGCGGAGAGACTCCGCACGACTGGGACATCGCAACCGCGGCCCGCCCGGACGAGATGAAAATGATCTTTGCCGGAGAGCGGATTCTTGAGACAGGGCTGCGCCACGGCACCCTTACCCTCCTGATCGGCCGCGAGCCGGTGGAAATTACCTCCTTTCGGGCGGACGGGGATTACTCCGACGGCCGCAGGCCGGATGAGGTGCGCTTCACCCGCTCGCTGGAGGAGGACCTTTCCCGCCGGGATTTCACCATCAACGCCCTCTGTCTGGGCGAGGACGGCGCGGTCATCGACCTCTTCGGCGGGCAGGAGGATCTTGCGCGCGGCGTGATCCGCTGCATCGGGGACCCGGACCGCCGGTTCGGGGAGGACGCGCTGCGGATTCTGCGCGCGCTGCGGTTTTCCGCCCGTTTCGGCTTTGCGATTGAGAAGGAAACCGCCGCCGCGCTGCGGCGGAACCTGCCTCGCCTGAAGCTGCTTGCGGCCGAACGGGTGGCTTCCGAGCTGGAAGGGCTGCTCTGCGCACCGGACCCGGTGCGGGTGCTGCTCGGATATCCCGAGGCGGTCTGTGCGGTTTTTCCGGCGCTTGCGGGATGCGTCGGGCTGGCGCAGCCCGAGCGGTACCACTGCTACGACGTCTATGAGCACGCGGTGCGGGCGGCGGGGGCGGTTTCGCCTGAATTTCCGCTGAGACTGGCGGCTCTCCTGCACGATGTGGGAAAGCCCGCCTGTGCCGACGGGCAGGGGCATTTTTACGGCCACGACCGGGAGGGCGCGCGCCTTTGCGGGGAGGCGCTGGCGGCGCTGCGCTGTTCGGCCGCGCTGCGGCAGCGGGTGACCCGGCTGGTGCGGCTGCATCACCTCCCCCTTTCCCCCGAGCGGGTCAGGCTGCGGCGGCTGTTGGCGCGGTACGGCGAAGCGGTGCTGCGCGACCTTCTCATGATGCAGCGGGCGGATGCGGCGGCACAGGCTCCTGCTCTCCGGGAGGAACGCGCGTGGGAGCTGGACCGTTTCGAGACGGCGCTCAATGCGCTGCTTGCCGAACGTCCGGCAATGAGCCTCAAGCAGCTTGCCGTCCGCGGCGGGGACCTGCTGGCCCTCGGCCTGCCGGAGGGGGAGCAGATCGGACGGACGCTGCGCTTTCTGCTGCGCGAGGTGGTCGGGGAACGGCTTCCCAACGACCGTGAGGCCCTGCTTTCGGCGGCGCGGGAACGGATGGGGAGAGAAAGAGATGAATGAACTGTGTTACGAGCCTCTTTCGGCGGCGCATTTTGAGGTGATGGCGCGGCTTTGGTCCGATCCGGAGGTGATCCGCTACACCGCCGTCGAACGGCCCTGCACACCGGCGCAGTCGCGCCTGCGGATGGAGGCGCTGCTCGAAGGCCAGCGGGGCCTGCCGGTCCCGACGATTTATCTGGTGCGGTGCAAGGGAGAACCCTGCGGGGTTGCGGGCGCCCCGCCGCTCGGGAAAGGCTGGCGGCGTTTCGGATTCTTCTATCAATTCCTGCCCGGTTTTTGGGGGCGGGGGATCGGCGGCGAGGCGGCCGCATGGCTGGCCGCGCGGATGCGGGAGAGCTATCCCCGGGCCGAACTGGCCGCCGATGCGGTGGAGCGCAACGCCGCAAGCCTGCGGATTCTGGAGAGGATGGGCTTTCTGCCATGCGGGGTACGGCAGGGGGGCTTCGAGCGAAACGGCCTGCGGCTGGATATTCTCTCCTTCCGGCTTCCGGCACCGGAGGAAGGAAGCGGCGTGCACTGACGCGGGAACCCATTCGGGGAATGGGAGCCGAAGCAGCCAGGGCGGGCAATAAACAAAATATCTCTGATACGGGAAGAAACCGCCTCAGGCTGTGCGGACAGCCTGAGGCGGTTCGATTTTCCCGGACGGGTTTCATTTTGGTTGGCGGTATTCGCGCATCAAATCGAGATAGCGCAGGAGATGTTCACAGTCCGCTTCGCTCATTCCGTTGATCTGGTAGAACAGTTGGGCCTGTACTTCAGTTTGGAACTCAGGACGATTCAAATTATATCGCAAAAGACCGCCCAAAAGGTAATCCATGCTGGTGTTGAGGGCATTAGCAATTTCCAGACACACGATAAAAGAGCAAGTGTCGCGGCCGGTTTCGATGTTAGAGAGATAATTGGTACTGATTCCGACGCGTTCAGCTAAACATTCTTGCGTAATTCTTTGACCCCTTCGGACCATTTGAATGCGTCTGCCTAGCGCCCTTAAATCTTTGTCTATCATTCCATCCCCCCATTCACACTACAGTTTATAGTCATAGTTTCTATTGAAAAAGTGAAAAGCCGTCAAGTTTATCATTGACTATATTCTGGAATTGTGTTATAATTTCCATGAAATTACAAATATGGAGGGATTTCACCATGGAACTGGTATTCGGCACGCGGAAAATTGATGAGCTGGGACGGCTCGTGCTCCCCATGGAGGCGAGACAAAAGGCGGGGTTTGTCTCGCCCGGCGAGGCGGAGGTTTGCTTCGATGAGGAGCGCGGGGTCATCTTTTTGCGTCCGGCATCCGGCGCCTGCTTCTGCTGCGGCGCGCGCAAAGATCTGCGCAGCCTGCCCAACGGGGCGCGGCTCTGCGGAGAATGCCTTGCCAAAGCGCGCTGAACCCTGTTTTCGTTTTTCTGATAACGCCCCTTCCCGTTTTAGCGTGAAGAAAAGGCAGGCGCAAGGTACGCTGAACCCTGTTTTCGTTTTTCTGATAACGCCTCTTCCCGTTTTAACGCGAAGAAAAGGCAGGCGCAAGGTGCGCTGAACCCTGTTTTCGTTTTTCTGATAACGCCCCTTCCCGTTTTAACGCGAAGAAAAGGCAGGCGCATGGAAAACCATTGCGCCTGCCTTTTGTTTACTTCATTGGAATACAGAGACGGTCTCAGCGGACCTTGATGTGCGCTTCCCGGAGCTGCTTTTCGGTGACCTCGGAAGGGGCACCCATCAGCAGATCCTCGGCGTTCGCGGTCATCGGGAAAGCGATGATCTCACGAATCGAAGGCTCGTCCATCATCAGCATCAGCATCCGGTCGATGCCCGGGGCCATGCCCGCGTGGGGCGGCGCGCCGTAGGCAAAGGCGGAATAGAGCGAGCCGAACTTCTCCCGGACCGTCTCCTCGCCGTAGCCCGCGATCTCGAAAGCGCGCACCATCGTTTCACGGTCGTGGTTGCGCACCGCGCCGCTCGACAGCTCCACACCGTTGCAGACAATGTCGTACTGCCAGGCAAGGATCTCCAGCGGGTCCTTTTCGTTGAGGGCCGCAAGCCCGCCCTGCGGCATCGAGAAGGGGTTGTGGGTAAAGCCGACCTTGCGGGTCACGGGGTCAAGCTCGTACATCGGGAAATCAACGATATAGCACATCCGGAAATCGTCGGTGAGCAGGTTCAGCCGGCGGCCCAGCTCGGCGCGGATCTGTCCGGCGAGCTTGGCGGTCGCTTCCTCGGTGGCATCCGAGATGAAATAGAGCACGTCGCCGGAGGCAAGCTCGCTGCGCTCGATGAGGCGGACCTTCTCCTCGGCGGGCACGAACTTATCGATCGGGCCGAGGAGCTTCATCTCCTCGTTGGCCTTGACATAGCCGAGGCCCTTCATGCCGATCGAGGTGGCGAACTCGAGCATCTGCTCAAAGAAGCTGCGCGGCTGGGCGGCGCAGCCCGGCACCCGGATCGCCCGCACCGTATGCCCCTGGAAGGGCTTGAAGGTGCAGTTGTCAAAAATGTCGGAAACGTCGATAATGAAGAGCGGGTTGCGCAGATCGGGCTTATCCGAGCCGTAGCGCAGCATCGCTTCCCGGTAGGTGATGCGCGGATAGGGGCCGTGGGTGACGGGCTTGCCGGTAAACTTTTCAAACGCTTCGGTCAGGACCTGCTCGGCGACGGTAAAGACCTCCTCCTGGGTGGCGAAGGCCATCTCAAAGTCGAGCTGGTAGAACTCGCCGGGGGAACGGTCGGCGCGGGCGTCCTCGTCGCGGAAGCAGGGCGCGATCTGGAAATAGCGGTCAACCCCCGAAACCATCAGGAGCTGCTTGAAAATCTGGGGAGCCTGCGGCAGCGCATAGAACTTGCCGGGATGCTTTCTCGCCGGAATCAGATAGTCGCGGGCGCCTTCGGGCGAGGAGGCCGAGAGAATCGGGGTCTGCACCTCGGTGAAGCCGAGCCCGGTCATCTTGTTGCGCAGAAAAAGCAGCAGGTCGGCGCGCTTTTTGAGCATCGCCTGCATCCTGGGATTGCGCAGGTCGAGATAGCGGTAGCGCAGGCGCAGCTCCTCCTTGATTTCGGTGGAACTCTGCACCTCAAAGGGAAGCCCGCCCTGAGACCGTCCGATGACCTCCAGACTCTCGGCCTTGAGCTCGACGGTACCGGTGGCAAGCTTGGGGTTGATCGTTTCGGGGTCGCGCAGCGCAACCTCTCCCTCAATCGAGACGACCGCTTCCTTCATGACCCCTTCGAGCATCCCGTCGTCGTGGATGACCACCTGCACGGTTCCATAGTGGTCCCGCAGGTCGAGGAAGAGCACGCCGCCGTGGTCGCGGATATTTTCGACCCAGCCGGCCAGCCGGACACGGCGGCCGACATCGGACTCGCCGACCGCGGCGCAGGTCCTGGTTCGGTACTGGTTTTCAAAAAACATAAAGGGTCATTCCTTTCCTTGCGGCGCCGGGCGGGCCGCCTCAACATTCCGGCTCTGAAAAGCGCAAATAAGGGCATCCCCGGCGAAGGATCGCGGTCACGTCGCCGTCAAACGCCCATTCTCATGCATGATATCATAGCATATGCGGCAGGGTTTGTCCAGAGAAAAGCACAAGATTCCGGCCGGGATCAGGGGTCAGATTTCCGCTTCGAGAAGCGATTCCAGCCGTCCGGCAAGCGGAATGTGGACCAACCCCTCCCGCAGGGCGAAGCCGACCGTCTGGGAGGTGCCGGTGCGCTCATGCAGGCAGTAGGAGACGCAGGCCGCGCTCATCTCCACCAGCGCGAGGTTGCGCCGGCGCATACAGTCCCGGGTGTAGGAGGCCCCCAGGCAGATAAAATCGGAGGACGCCTCCCGGATCCGCTCGTAGCGCAGCGCGTCGGCGCGGCTCCAGCCGTCGGGCTGACCGGCAAAGGGGGCGACGACGATCAAACGCAGATGGGAAAATTCCCGCCGGAGGGAAAGCACCGTCTCGGCGGCGAGGGTGTCGAATCCGAGCGCCCCGCCCGCCGCAAAGGTGTAGTATCCGTCGGCGATCAGCTCCCGCAGCGCCGCTTCCAGCAGGCCGGGCAGCAGAGGGAGGTGCCGCTCCTCGATGATCCGGTGTCCGGTGAAGCAGCAGGTGTGGTTTCGATCGGAAAACATGGGCGCTCCCCTTCCTGCGGCGGGCCGCCCCGCCTTAGTCTTTCCCCTCCGCCGGAAGGAATTCCCCGGCCGGGGCTTTTTTCCAGTATAGCCCGGCGCGGGGCAAAAAGCAAGGCGGAGCCTTCCCTTGATTTCACCGCCCGCTTCCGATATAATATGGGCGTGTTATTTCGCCGTTTTTTGTCGAAAAGGCCGATGGAGCTTTGCTCCGCCGGAAAGGAGGCAGGCTTGCAGGAAATCGTATGGCTTACCACCCACAAGCCCAATGTGGAATTTCTCACCGGCGTCTTTGCGGAAAACCAGCTTGAAATCGGAGTTCTTTACAGCCCCCTTAACGACTTTTTCGAGGCGGCCACCTCGGTCATCGCCGAGGGGACCAAGGTGCTGATTTCCCGCGGCGGCGCGGCCACCGAGCTGAAAAAGAGGGTGACCGTCCCGGTGGTCGATCTCAAGCGGACCTATATCGACTTTTTCGGAATGATCGAAAAGGCCTACGCGCTGACCGACCGCTTCGCGCTGATCGGCTGGTATGGGGATGTGCGCGGCTTTGACCGCTTCCGGGAGGCGCTCGGCGACAGCCTGCGCTATTTCGAGCTGGTCGGGTCGGATCTCGGCAACGACGAGGCGAGGATCGACGAGATTCTCGAGGAGGTGCGCCGCGACGGCATCCGGCTGGTGATCGGCGGCGGCGCCGTCTACCGCCGGGCGCAGGAGATGGGCCTGCAGGGCATCTATACCGGCCTCGACCGGGAGGAGGCCCTCGAGGCCGCGGAGGAAGCCCGCTACCTGCTGCGCATCGCCCGCGAGCAGGAGTACCGCTATGAAGCGGTTTCCTCCATTTTCAACTGCGTCAACGACGGCATTGTGTCGGTTGACCGGCAGGGCTATCTGACCAATATCAACACCCTCGCGCGTCAACTCCTCGGGGTGCCGGCCGAGGGCTGGCGCAGGCGCCGCCTCAGTGAATTCATTACAGTGCCCAAGCTGGAACGCACTCTGGAAGAGGGGGTCGAACTGACCAATCAGATTGTGCTGTCCGGGGAATCCCGGCTGGTGGTCAGCGCGCAGGCGATTCGCCTGGGCGGACAGAGCGTGGGCGCGGTGGCGACCCTCCAGCGGGTGGACAGCATCCAGAAGATGGAGAACAAGATCCGCGCAAGTTCGATTGAGAAGGGCCTTTACGCCAAGAAAAACTTCGACGACATCGTGGGCGGCAGCGAGGCGATGCGCCGCCTCAAGCAGAAGGCGATGCGCTTTGCCGCCACCGATTCCACGGTGCTGATCACCGGGGAATCGGGTACCGGAAAGGAGCTGTTTGCCCAGGGCATCCACAATCACTCGGCCCGGCACGCGGCGCCCTTTGTGGCGCTCAACTGCGCCACCCTGCCCGAAAGCCTGCTGGAAAGCGAGCTGTTCGGCTATGTCAAAGGCGCGTTTACCGGCGCGCGCAACGAGGGAAAGCCCGGCGTTTTCGAGCTGGCCCACCGTGGGACCCTCTTTCTCGACGAGATCAGTGAAATTTCCCCCTCCGTGCAGGCGCGGCTGCTGCGGGTGATTCAGGAAAAGGAGGTCACCCGCATCGGAGACGACCGGGTGATTTCGGTCGATGTGCGGATTTTGGCGGCGAGCAATAAAAACCTGAAGGAAGAGATCGAACGCGGCTCGTTTCGCAGCGACCTCTATTACCGGCTCTGCGTACTGCCGCTGCATCTCTGCCCGCTGCGTGAGCGCGGGGACGATGTGGCGGAGATTCTGCGCGTTCTGCTCAGACGCGGCACCCACACGCAGCCCGCCTTCACGGAAGGGGCGCTGCGGCTGCTGCGGGAATACCGCTGGCCCGGCAACGTGCGGGAGCTTTCCAATGTCGCGGAGCGTCTTTCCCTGCTTTACGACGGCGGTTCCTTCGACGAGGCGGTTGTCCTTGAGGCGCTCTATCCCGGCAGCGAAGGTCCCGAACAGGGGACGGCGGGGGAAACCGCCGGCGGGCCGCGCTACCGCTCCTCCCGCGAGATCGACCGCGAAACAGCCCTCGAGGCGCTGCAAAAGCATCATGGAAGCCACGCTGAGACGGCGCGGGCGCTCGGCATCAGCACCACCACCCTCTGGCGCAGGCTGCGGGAGCCGGCCGGCCGGAGAAAAACGACATGAACGGCTGCCGTTTGCAGAATTGGGAGCAGCCCCGTCCATCCGTAACGGATGGACGGGGCTGCTCGTATAGGGGGAAGAAAACAGGAGATTGCAGATTGATTGCGGCGGGAAACCGGCTTCACCGCGCGGCGCGGATTTCAGACCGTATCCCGCCTTTTTTGCCGCGGCCGGCCTCAGCAGGGGCCGGACCCGCCCTTCTCCTTCCAGACCGCATAGACCTGGCGGAGCAGTGCGTCGAAGGCAGGGGCGTTCCAGGCGGCACGGCCGACAAAAAGGCCGTCCACATCCTCGAGGCCGATGTAGGCGCTGGCATTTTCAGAGTTGACGCTGCCGCCGTAAAGCAGCGGCACACTGCAGCACTGCCCGGGATAAAGCTCCCGAAGCAGCAGGCGCAGGCGCTGATGGCGTTCCTGCACATAGGCGGGGGGAGCGGGCTTGCCGTTGACCCCGATCGCCCAGACCGGCTCATAGGCAATCCAGACCCGGCCCGCCGCGATTTCGGCGGGAGAGACATCCGCAAGGCCGACCTTGAGCTGGATGGCCAGCGTTTCATCGCTGATCGAATAATATTTTTCGGCCGCCGTTTCTCCGACGCAGAGCAGGGCGGTGAAACCGTTGGCGAGGGCGGACAGAACCTTTTGATTGCACTGCTGGCTCGTCTCCCCGAAAAGCTGGCGCCGTTCGGAATGCCCGATCTCCACGAGGTCGATGCAGCCGAGGTCCCGCAGCATCAGGGGAGAGACCTCGCCGGTATACTGCCCGGCGTTTTCCCAGTGCATATTCTGCGCTCCCAGCCGGATGCCGTTGCGCTCGACCGCCCCCGCCGCAGGCAGCGACGGGAAGGACGGAATCACAAAGCGGACAACCGGCTCCTCCCGGAGATCGGCGGTAAGCTGTGCCAGTTCGCCGAGAAAGGCGGCCGTTTCACTCGCCGTCTGGTACATTTTGAGGTTGGTTCCGAAAAAAAGCCGCGGCAGTTTCATCGGCGGTTCACCCGGTCAATCTCATGCATCGCCGCGACCTTGGGGGTCGAGGAGCCGTCCTGAAAGGTGAGGCTCAGCCACTCGCGGGCGATCATCTTCGCAAGCTCCGGCCCGATGACCCGCGCGCCCATGCAGAGAAGGTTCGCGTCATTGCTCAGGCGGGCGCGCTCGGCGGAATAGATATCATGGCAGACGGCGGCGAAAATCCCGGGGAACTTGTTGGCGGTCATCGCCATGCCGATTCCGGTGCCGCAGAGGAGGATTCCCTGCGCGGGCTCCCCGGAGCGCAGAATCGAAAGACAGACCTTCTGTGCGACCAGCGGATAATAGGTGCCGTCGTCGGCGCTCATAACCCCCAGGTCCTCGAACGGCAGGTCCAGCTCCCGGATAACCGACACAATCGCGGGCTTGAGGGCGATTCCCGCGTTGTCGCAGCCGATGATGATTTTCTTCGCGGTCATTGAATGCACATCCCTTCGATGGTTTGATGTTTGTTCAGCATATAGAGCAAATAGTGTGCCACCCATGGAGCGGGCTTCGGCGCGGCGTCCGCCGCGCCGCCTGCCGCGGGAGAATTCCCCGGTTCTCCCGAAGGGCGGCGGCGGCTTGTCCGGATACAAGAAATTGATTTCAAATTTTCAAATGAATCTTTCAAATGAAATGTTGAAAAAGAGGCGGCATGACAAACTCCCGCCGGCCGAAGCGTGTCCGGTTCCCTTGGCGGAAGCCTCGGACAAAAATTTCTTTTCTCTTTCCCTATTAAAAAAGCAAGGGGATTTCGGCGAAAAAACGCGCCCGCCGCGGCGCGGAGAGTCTGAAGGCCGGGGAATTTGGCATGGTAATTGCTCTATAACCGGACAGACGACCAAAAGAAAGGTGATGAGCGATGGTCAAGAAGTTTACCAGAAAAGAGATCGTGGCAGATCTCAAAGAAAAGGTCAAACGGAGAGAGCCGATCATCATTGGCGGCGCCGGCATCGGCCTGGTGGCGAAGATCGCCGACCGGGCGGGAATTGACCTGATTATGGCGTACAACACGGGACCCTTCCGGATGGACGGGCACCCTTCCTGCATCGGATATCTCGCCTATGGGGACAGCAACGGCATCACGCTGGGACTCGCGAAGCAGATTCTCCCCGTCGTGCGGAACACCCCGGTGATCGCGGGCATCGGCGCGGCCGACCCGTACCGCGACATCGATATGCTGATCGACCAGATGATGGTGATGGGCTTTTCCGGCATTACCAACGTGCCGACGGCGGGCGCCTATGACGGCCGCTTCCGTCTGCGGATCGATACCGCGGGGGTCGGCTACCCCGAGGAAATCAAGCTGATCGAAAAGTGCAGCAAAAAGGAGATCTTCACCGTCGCCTATGCCTACACCCCCGACGAGGTCAAGGCGATGATTCAGGCGGGCGTGGATGTGATCGGCGCCCATGTGGGGGCAACCTCCGGCGGAACCTGCGGCTTCGAGCAGACCTATTCGATGGAGGAGGCCTGCGAACGCACCCAGGAGATGTTTGAGATGGCCATCCGGGAAAATCCGGAGATCATCTTCACCTGCCACGGCGGGCCGTTTGAAGGTCCGCGGGAGGTGCAGGAGTGCTTCAACCGCACCGGCGTACACGGCTTTATCGGCGCTTCCAGCATCGAACGGCTGCCGCTTGAGCGGGCGATTATGGAGACGGTCAGGGAATTCAAGTCCCTGCATCTCGGCGGAAAAGCCTGAGAGGAGAGATGGTTCTGCGATGAAAAAGGTCGTTGCCGTCTTCGGGACGATGGACACCAAGGGCGAGGAGTACTTTTTCCTCCGGGAACAGCTCGAACGGTGCGGCGTCGAGCCTTTGATGATCGACACCGGCATCACGCCGCAGCCGCAGTATCCGTGCCGGATTACGGCACAGGAGGTGGCCCGGGCGGGCGGATCGTCCCTCGAGGAAATCCGCCGGCATGAGCGGCTCTACAGCTTTGAGGTCATGGGCCGAGGTTCCGCCGCGATCATCCGCGGGCTCTGCCAGGATAAAAAGATCGACGGCGCGATTTCCCTCGGCGGAGGGCAGGGCACCCTGCTTGCCGCGATGGTGATGCGGGAGCTGCCGATCGGCTTTCCGAAGATGATCGTCTCGACCATCGCCAACCTGCGGACGCCCCCTTTTGAAGGGGTGCGGGATACCGTCGTCATGAACTCCCTTGTTGACGTCAGCGGTCTCAACCACGTTCTCAGGAAGATGCTCTGCAACGCGGCCTCCGCCATCGCGGGGATGGTCCGCTTCTCCCCCGGGGAAGACGCCGGCGGCCGGAGGCCGCACAAAACAGTGGCGATGACGATGTTCGGAGTCACCACCCCCTGCGTCAACCGCGTGCGGGACATCCTCGAGGAAAAGGGGTACGAGGTCATCGTCTTCCACGCCAACGGGCAGGGCGGAAAGATGATGGAATCAATGATCCGGGAAGGGATGATCGGCGCGGCCGCCGACGTGACCACCGGCGAGCTCACGCAGGAGCTGCTCGGCGGGAACTGCTCGGCAGGCCCTCACCGGCTGGAAGCGGCCCCGGAAAAGGGCATCCCGCAGGTGATCGTGCCCGGCGCGATGGATCTTGCGAACTTCATGCCGCCCTCCTCTCTGCCGGAACGCTACGAGGGGCGCCGGTACTATATGCACAATCCAAATCTCAAGCTGCTGCGGGCCGACGCGCGGGAGAGCGCGCAGGCCGGGAAAATTCTGGCCGGAAAGCTCAACCGCAGCGCCGGACCGGTGACGGTCCTGCTGCCGAAGCGGGGAATTTCGCAGTACGACAGCCCGGGCGGTCCGCTCGAGGACCCGCAGGCCGACGAGGCGCTGTTTTCCGCGCTGAAAGAGTGGCTGCGGCCGGATATTCCCCTGATCGAATACGATCTGCATATCAACGATCCGGCCTTCGCGCAGCGGATCGCCGAGGAACTGATGAAAATTTATTAAAGGATATCGGAAAAACCGGGCTGCCGGCGGCACCCCGGAATCAACAGAGAAGGGAAAAGCTTATGGATCGGAAAGAAATTCTAAAACGGCTCAGGGAAAAGGTCGCCGCCGGGCGTCCCATCGTGGGAACCGGCGCGGGAACGGGCCTGAGCGCCAAGAGCGAGGAGGCGGGCGGCACCGACCTCATTATCGTCTACAACTCCGGATGGTTCCGGATGCAGGGCCTGCCCTCGGTCTGCGGCAATTTCCCGCTGGGGGATGCAAACAGCATCATGCTCGAGCTGGGCAGGGTCGTGCTTCCGGTGGTAAAAAAGACGCCGGTGCTGGCAGGGATTTTTGCCAACGATCCCTTTCGCGATATGCACGTCTTTCTCAAGCAGGTAAAGGAGCTCGGCTTCTCGGGCGTACAGAATTTCCCGACGGTGGGCACCTATACCGACGTTTACCGCCAGAACATCGAGAGCGTGGGGATCTCCTATGACAAGGAAGTCGAAATGGTTCACATCGCCCATGAGCTCGACCTGCTCACCACCCCCTATGCCTATACCATTCAGGAGGCGGAGAAGATGGCGAGGGCCGGCGCCGACATTGTGGTGGCGCACTGCCGCGGCACGGTCGGCGGCATGGTCGGCGTGGCCAAGGACGGGATCATGACGATCGACGAGGCCTGCAAAAAGGTGCAGGATATCCACGATGCGGTCACGGCGATCAATCCCGAGGCGATGGTGATCTGTCACGGCGGCCCGATCGCCACACCGGAGGACGCGGCCTATGTTCTCGGACATACAAAGGGGGTCGCCGGGTTCTATGGGGCTTCCAGCGCCGAGCGGCTGCCGGTCGAAAAAGCGATCAAGGCGCAGGTCGAGGCGTTTGGGGCGATTGCCCTTTGAGAAAAGGCAAAAGCAGATGGCCGGTTGAGAGACAAGCGGCTCAAGGAAGATCGTTTGAAGGAGGAAAGATACGATGGGAAGACTGGAAGGCAAGGTAGCGATCATTACTGGCGCAGGCGGCGGTTTCGGCCGCAGGATGTCTGAAATTTTCTCGCAGGAAGGCGCGAAGATCGTCGTTGCGGATTTTGACGAAAAAAGCGGCCACGAGACGGTGGAAAAGGTGGTTGCGGCGGGTGGAGACGCGATCTTTGTAAAGGTTGACGTCACCAATGACGAGAGCACCCGGAATATGGTGGCCAAGACGGTTGAGCGGTATGGAAAGCTTGACATTCTGGTGAACAACGCGGGAAAACAAGGCGTAAAGAATGACATCGCTCACATGCAGGTGGAAGAGATGATGCCCTATCTGAACGTCAATGTACGCGGGCCCTGGCTCTGCATCCATCACGCCGCCCCGGAGCTTGTCAAAACAAAGGGAAAGATTGTCAACATTGCGTCGATTGCCGCTTTGCAGGGCAGCTATGGCGGCACGGCCTACGGCGTCTCAAAGGGTGCAGTTCTGTCCCTCACCTATGCGGTTGCCAACGAGCTGGGGCTGTACGGGGTGCGCTGCAACGCCGTATCTCCCTACTCCGCCGCCACTCAGGAAACGGTCCGGCTGCTCGGCGAGGAATTTCATGAGCTGCGCAAGTCGGGCAACCCGCTGCATCAGCTCTGCATCGCCGACGACGTCGCTTATGCGAGTCTTTTCCTTGCCTCTGATGAATCCAGAAGCTGCACCGGGCTTAATCTGCTCTGCGACTGTGGGGCTCATGTGAGATCCTGCCCGTTCGATATAGAGGATTTCAAGAAAAACAATGTCTATGAAGGGGTAGAACCCCTGTTTTAGGACATAGCGGCCCGCAGCCGGCTCGCGGTATCCTCTCATAGAAGCTATCCCCGGAACAGGTCAGACGAAAAAGGAGAGAAAGACGATGAAAAAAGCACTGGCAATGTTACTGGCAATGGTTTTGATGCTATCTCTGGCAGCCTGTGGACAGTCCTCCGCCCCGGCAAGCAGCGCCAGCGGCTCCGCCGCGGCCCCCGTCCCGGCGGAAAGCTCCTCCCCTGCAGCGGCGCCCGCCTCTTCTGAGGCAGCGAGTGCCCCCGCCCCCTCCGGAGCAAAGGATAAGTATCTTGTGGGCGTCAACATGGGATCGATCGACCAATCCTACTATGCCTACCTGCGCATGGGCCTTGAGCAGGAGCGCAAGGACGACGTCGAGCTGTATGTTACATATCATGAGTGGGATTTGACCACCCAGATCAAGCAAATCGAGGATTTTGTAACCATGGGCTGTGACCTCATCGTGATGGTTGCCGCTGACCCGAATGGCGTCCTGCCCGCCATGTCGGTTGCAAAGGACGCGGGGATTCCTATCATCGAGATGGACTGCCCGACCAACTATTTCCCGGATTACAGCATCGGACAGTTTGTCTCTGATGACTATGACGCGGGCTATCAGTGCGGCAAGGCAATGGCGGAGGCAATGAACGGCGAGGGCGTGGTTCAGTCCTATGTGATTACCGCGACGGTAAACTCCCAAAAGCGGCTTGCCGGATTCTGCGAGGCCATTTCCGAGTATCCCGGTATCAATAATGTTTACAACGCGACCGAAAAGTTCGACGCCACTACCGCCCAGACGATCATCGAGAACATGCTGTTGGCTCATCCCGAGACGACCGGCCTGTTCACCTCAAATGACAAGATTGCGAGCGCGGCCGTCAACTTCTTCAAAGCCAACAACATCAAGAGCACCTATCTCTGCCACGTGGCGGCAGGCACCCGCGATACCGTTTACACATGGCTGAATGACGGCTGGGATTACGCTTGCTACGATCAGAATCCGGTCAACATGGGAGCCGCGGTCATGCGCGCAATTTATGACCATTTTGAAACCGGCGCGGTTAACACTGAGCCGACGATCATTGCGGGAGAAATGCGGTTTGCCGGTGACGAGTACATCTGTGATCCCGTTTATTATGACTGATTGTAACATTGTTTGACAGACAGACAGGTCAGTAGAGTGTGAAAAGCCGCTTCGGAAGCGCACGGTTTAACGCATGGTTTCGAAGCGGTTTTTCCCTACCTCGTTGGCTGCTGTGAATCATGGGAGAATGCAAATGGATGCTGAGTATATCATTGAAATGAGGGATATCTGCAAGTCTTTCTACGGGGTGAAGATTTTGCATGATGTCAACTTTAAGCTGAGACCCGGTGAGATACGCGGGCTTCTGGGAGAGAACGGAGCCGGGAAATCCACCATGATGCGAATTCTCAACGGGATTTACTCTAAGGATTCCGGAAAAATTTTTGTAAATGGGGAAGAGGCGCATTTTACACTGCCGAAGGATGCGAGAGAGGCGAAAATTGCCTTTGTCCATCAGGAGATTGCGCTTTCAGCAAATCTTACCATTGCACAAAACATGTTCCTTGGCCTTGAAATAACCAGGGGAAAATATTTTCTTGACGATGCGGCCATGCGGCAGGCGGCATTGGATGCATTGAAAAGTCTCGGTCTGGATCTGAACGTGGATACGGTCGTCGGAACGCTCAGCATCGCGCAGCAGCAGATGGTTGAAATCGCCAAAGCGCTGATGCAGGATGCCAGGGTGCTGGTGCTGGATGAGCCGACCGCCGCTCTTTCCGAAAAAGAGGTGCGATTCCTGTTTCAGCAGATGAGGCGTCTGAAGGAAAAGAATGTCGCGATTATCTTTATCTCCCATCGGTTAAATGAAATTGAGGAAATTACCGATTCGCTCACGGTTTTGCGCGACGGTTATATTATAGCGGATGGAACCCCCACCAAAGGGCTGAACTCCAGCGAAATTATCGCCATGATGGTGGGACGCAGTGTCACACAGTTCTTTGACGGAGAAAAGCCGCAAGGGACCGGGGAAGTCGTTTTTGAAGTCAGGGGGCTCACGAACCAGCGGGTCAGGAATATCAGCTTTCAGTTGAAAAAGGGAGAGATTCTGGGCTTCGGCGGGCTGGTTGGCGCGGGGCGTACCGAACTGATGTCGGCCATCTTCGGGCTGGATCCAATCGAAAGCGGAGAGATGTTTCTGCATGGCAAAAAGATTGTCAATCGGAATCCCCGAGAGGCAATCCAGCACCGGTTTGGTCTGGTGTCCGAGGACAGAAAGCACAACGGGCTGATTCTTGTTCACAGCATCGCCAGAAACCTCACCATGAATGTCACTTCCACCTTTATCAAGGGAATTCATTATGATAAGGCAAAGGAAAAGGCGATAGTTGACGAATACGGCAACAAACTGTCGATCAAGATGTCGGGAATGGACCAGCTCTGCCAGTACCTCAGCGGCGGAAATCAGCAGAAAGTTGTTATCTCCAAATGGCTTGCCTCCGGGGCGGATGTCCTGATCATGGACGAGCCCACCCGCGGGGTGGATGTCGGCGCAAAGTCCGAGATCTATCGGCTGATGCACAGTCTTGCGGAAGAGGGGATATCGATCATTATGATCAGCTCGGAGCTGCCTGAACTGATCAACATCAGCACCCGGATTGCGGTGATGCATGAAGGGGAGCTTAATAAAATCTTTGACCGCGAGGAGCTGGCGCAGTACGACGCGGACGACCTGCAGAAAGAGATCATGTTCTATGCGACGGGAGAGAGGGATTAATTGTGGGCAAAAAAGAGATCAATCTGAAGAGCTTGTTCAAAGGTGTGGGCGGCGCGTTTTTTGCGCTGATCCTAATGGTTTTAGCGCTCTGTGTCTTTACCGACACTTTTGCCACACGCCTGAACTTCGTCAATCTTTTAAAGCAGATCACCTGTAACTGTCTGCTGTCCTTCGGGCTGACCTGCTGCCTGATTACCGGCTTTCCGGATCTGTCGGTCGGCTCTCATGTGGCGCTGGCAACGGTGGAAGTCTGTATGTACCAGAACATGGGGATGTCGCTGGAGGTTTCCATTCTGCTGACGCTGGCGGTCGGCGTGGTGATCGGCGCTGTGAATGGTTTTATTTTCTCGCGAACCGGGATGCCCGCCTATATCGTTACGTTGGCCATGCAGAATGTCCTGCGCGGAATTGCATATGTTTTGACGAACGGCGGCGCGGTGATCGTAGCCAACGATGTCGGGATGAAGTTCTTCAACCTGTCGAATGCGACGATTGCAAACTGGATTCCCTATTCAACGCTGATTCTGGTCGTCGCTTTTGTCATCATTAACACCATGCTGACCCGCACTGTGTTCGGCCGGCACATGTATGCCGTCGGAGGCAACAGCAGCACCGCTGTTTATTCCGGCATCGATGTTAAAAATATCCGGCTGGTCGTTTATACGATCAGCGGACTTCTGGCCGCGATTGCCGGTGTGCTGACGGCCTCCCGCGTCTATTCGGGGCAGCCGACCACCGGCGTCGGTTTCGAGGGCGAAGCGATTGCCTCGGCCGTTCTCGGCGGCGTCAGCTTTACCGGCGGCATCGGCACCCTGTCCGGATCGCTGATCGGCATCCTGATTATGGGCGTCATGAGCAATGGCATGAACCTGCTGCAGGTCAACTATTATTGGCAGCTGGTGGTAAAGGGCATCATTATCCTTGTCGCGGTTTATGTCGATCAGGTGAAGCGCTCGAAAACAAAGTAGAACAACAGGAGGAAACATGCTATGATGAAGCTGAATCATATTGGATTGCTGGCGGAGGACTGTCAGGAGGCGGTTCGCCACATCAATTCCATGCTGGGCGAACTTGACTGGGAATACTTTGACTTTTTCTTCCCGCAGGAAACGGTGAATATCGGGAAGCAGTTCCACATCAAAACGGCGGTCGCCAACTTCGGACCGATGGATTTCGAGATCCTCCAGCCCTACGACGGAGAGGGTTCCTACCTGCAGGAAGCTCTGAAGGAAAAGGGACCCGGACTGCATCATCTGGCCTATTTTTTTGATACGATTCCCGAGATGATGGAGCATGTCGCAAAGCTGGAGGCCGAGGGTTACCAAAGGCTGCATGACACCGAGCGTCTGCCGGGGCATCCGACGATTTACCTGCAGGCGCCGGACAGGAGCATGATCTACGAGCTGCACGTATAAAAAGAATGGCGGTGATTTTCTATGAAGGATGTAGATCTGAAAACAGAGGAGCTCCTCCCGGAGATGGATGAGGAAGCGCCGGAACAGGGAGGCGCCAGGCAAGCAATCCCTCCGGTTGTCCTGAAAACGGCGGTCGCCGCTTATCTGATCTGGGTGATTCAGGAGATTGCCGCCGGAATTTTGAACGGCAGGGTCATGGGAAGATCGGCAATTCTACTGGCGGCCGCCTGTGTGGTGTTGTTCGGGGGCGTGGCATGGCTGATTGCTTCCGAATGGGTCCGCTACCGGAAAAAGCTGCGCAGCAGGCAGCCCGCTTCCGAAACCCAGACCGAATCATTTTAGGAGGCCCACATGACGGGTGAAGCGAGGATGGACCGTGATCCGGAATTTCAGGAAATCCTGTCCCTGCTGCCCGGCACGGTGCTGGGGCGGGGGATGGAGCAGTTTACCAAAAGCGAATACCGATCGTCCCTCGCGGCGTATACGGACGAAAACCGGGGGATCTTCGAGCGGATGCAGCGGTTCTGCGCCCGGTATCCGCAGCGGACGGACGAGGCGCTCCGCCTCGCCTGCCGCACGCTGCTCGACGCTGTTGCAGCGGACCTCGACGCTCCCCGGAAAAAGCAGGGCCTCAACGAACGGGCCCTGCGGCTGGACGCCTGCAAAATGGTCATCGTGACCTACCTGACCCCGGCCGTTTTGGAAATGGGGCTGGAGATCGGAGAGCCGTTTGTCCGCGCTCTCCGGGAGGAATGGCTGTCGCGCTGCCCGCGTCAGTCCTACGAGCTGGTCACCGGTGAGATGATCGCGCAGGGCTTTGAGAAAAAGTGGTACCAGTGCTATATCACGCAGGCGGTCTGCACCTATCTGGGGCGTTGCGACGACTGCCGCGAGCTGACCGCCTTCCGCCGGTTTCGGGATACCTACCTTTCCGCCTGTCCGGACGGACCCGCGCTGATTGATGAGTACTACCGCGACGCGCCGAAAATTGTGGCGCGGATCGAGCTTTGGGGCCTGTCCGGTTCGGTTTATCCCCGACTCTGGGAGCAGGATCTGCTCCCCTGCCTGCGGGCGATCGAGGCCGGCCGGCCCGAGGAGTGCAAAATGCGCTATGAGCGGATGATCCGCCGGCTTCAGCGCCGGTTTCTGCACCGCAGCGGAAAAAGCTGACCGCTTCTCCGCGGGATAGAGGAATCTCTATCCCGCGTTTTTTTCGGTCCTGCGCCGGGATTAGCGATTGCACTTGACAGGAAAAAGTGTATAATGATGAAGGAAACGATCCGGTCAAAATGCCGGAATGAGCAAGAGGAGGAATTCCATGGGATCTCTTTCGAAACTGCAAAACGGCAGCGACGTCCGCGGCGTGGCACTGGAGGTGGAGGGCGGCGCACCGGTGAACCTCACTCCTGAGATCGCCGGGCGGATCGCCGCCGCCTTTGTCCGCTGGCTGGCGGATAAGAGGGGGCGCGGCCCCGGAAAGCTGCGCATCGGCGTGGGACACGATTCCCGCCTGACCGCCGCGGCCCTCAAGGAGGGGACGATCCGCGGAATCGCGGCGGCGGGAGCGGTTCCGGTCGACTGCTCGATGGCCTCGACCCCCGCCATGTTCTGCGCCACCGTATATCATGAGACCGCCTTCGACGGCTCGGTGATGCTGACCGCCAGCCACCTGCCGAAGGAGCGCAACGGCATGAAATTCTTCATCCGGGAGGGCGGCCTGGACAAGCCGGATATCACGGCGCTGCTCGCGCTCGCGGAGAAAACTCCCGCGCCTGCCCCGTTCGCCGGAACGCCGGAGCGCTGCGCGCTCCTCTCGATCTACGCCGCCGCCCTGCGTGAAAAAATCAAGTCCGGGGTCAACGCCCTCGACTACGACCGCCCTCTGGCCGGGCTGCACGTCGTCCTCGACGCGGGGAACGGCGCCGGCGGCTTCTTTGCCGGGCAGGTGCTCGCGCCGCTGGGGGCGGAACTTTCCGGCAGCCAGTTCCTCGAGCCGGACGGCAATTTCCCCAACCATATTCCAAACCCCGAGAATAAGGCGGCGATGGATTCGATTCGGGCCGCGACGGTGCAGAATCACGCCGATCTCGGAATCATCTTCGACACCGACGTCGATCGGATGTCCGCGGTGCTGCCCGACGGCGGCGAGGTCAACCGCGACGCGATTATCGCGATGATGGCGGCCATCCTCGCGCCCGAGTACCCCGGCTCGACCATCGTGACCGACTCGGTCACCTCCGACCGGCTGACCCGCTTTCTCGAGGGGACGCTGGGCCTGCACCATCACCGCTTCAAGCGCGGCTATAAGAATGTCATCAACGAGTCGATCCGCCTGAACAACGCCGGGATTCCTTCTCCGCTGGCAATCGAAACCTCCGGCCATGGCGCACTGTCGGAAAATTATTTTCTCGACGACGGCGCCTATCTCGCGGTGCGGCTGCTGATTGCCGCCGCCAGGGCCAAGCGGGAGGGGCGCGCCCTCGGCGCGCTGATCGAACGCCTCCCCCCCGCCTGCGAGGAGGCGGAGCGCCGGATCCCGATCGAAGGGGAGGACTTTGCCGCGACGGGCAAACGGGTCCTTGCCGCCTTCGAGGAGCGGGCGCGGGCGCGCGGCTATGCCGTCGCCCCCAATTCCTACGAAGGGGTGCGGCTCACCCTGCCGGAGGGCTGGATGCTGCTGCGGCTTTCGCTGCATGATCCATTGCTTCCCCTGAACGTCGAGGGCAACGCTCCCGGCGATTGCGCAAAACTTTTGACGGCCGCCCGCGGCCTGCTTGAGGGCTTCCCGGAGCTTAATCTCAGCGTACTGCGGTAACCTCTTGCCCACGGCTCACCCGAGGGTGTCCGGAGCTTAATCTCAGCGTACCGCGGCAACCTCTTGCCCACGGCTCACCCGAGGGTGTCCGGAGCTTAATCTCAGCGTACCGCGGCAACGTCTGTCCGCGCGGCTGCGCCGCGCTCGACCATATACTTGAATCAGGAAAGGCAGGAATCACAAAATGGAACAATCCCGTGTGAAGGAGCTCGAGCTGCTTGCCACCCGCGCGCGGCTTCTGGGGCTCAAGGCGGTGCACGACTGCGCGTCGGGCCACATCGGAGGATCTCTCTCCGCGATGGACATCCTCACCGTCCTCTACTTTGAAACGCTGAAGGTGGACCCGAAGGATTCGAAGAATCCCGGCCGGGACCGCTTCGTCCTCTCGAAGGGCCACTGCACCCCCGCGCTCTATCCGGTGCTGGCGCTGCGCGGATTCTTCCCGGTCGAGGACCTCAAGCTCTTCCGCTCGATCGAGGGGCATCTGTCCGGGCACGCCGAAATGCACCATGTCAACGGGGTGGATATGTCCACCGGCTCGTTGGGGCAGGGCCTTTCGGCCGCCGTCGGCATGGCGGTTGCCGGCAAGCTCGACCGCAAGGATTACCGCGTCTACGCACTGATGGGAGACGGCGAGATTCAGGAGGGCCAGATCTGGGAGGCCGCCATGGCCGCCGCGAAGTATAAGCTGGACAACCTCTGCGGCATCGTCGATCTCAACGGCCTGCAGATCGACGGCGCGACCGCCGACGTGATGCCCACCGAGCCGCTCGACAAAAAATGGGAGTCCTTTGGCTGGCATGTGATCAAGGCCGACGGTCACAACGTATCCGCCGTGGCCGCCGCCTTTGAGGAAGCGAAAACGGTGAAGGGCAAGCCCACCGTCATCCTCGCAAAGACGGTCAAGGGCAAGGGCGTCTCGTTTATGGAGAATAACGCCGGCTGGCATGGCAAAGCGCCTAACGACGAGCAGTACGGGATTGCGAAGGCCGAGCTGGAAGCCAGACTCAAGGAACTGGAGGGTTAAACGATGGGTGAAGTGATTGCAACCCGCGCCGCCTACGGCAAGGCGCTGGTGAAGTTTGGAGCGACGGTCCCCGAGCTGATTGTGATGGACGCGGATCTTGCCGGGGCGACGATGACCAACGGATTTGCCAAGGCATTTCCGGAGCGGTTCCTTGATATGGGAATCGCCGAGGCCGACATGATGGGGGTCGCGGCGGGGCTTGCGGCCTGCGGCAAGAAGGTGTTCGCCACCTCCTTCGCGATGTTTGCCGCCGGCCGCGCCTGGGAACAGGTGAGAAATTCCATCTGCTATCCGCGGCTGGGCGTCAAGGTGGTCGGCTCGCACGGCGGCCTTTCGGTCGGCGAGGACGGCGCGACCCACCAGTGCATCGAAGATTTCGCGATCATGCGGGCAATCCCCGGCATGACGGTGCTCTGCCCCTGCGACGGCCACGAGATGGAACAGGCGGTCAAAGCGCTGATCGATTATGACGGTCCGGCCTATATGCGTCTCGGCCGGCTTGCGGTCGAAACGGTGACCGACTCGGTCGAGGGCTACCGCTTTGAGCTTGGCAAGGGCGTGACGCTGCTTGACGGCAGCGATGTGACCATCATCGCCGTCGGCATGATGGTGCAGGAGGCACTGAAGGCCGCCGGTCTGCTCAAGGCCGACGGAATCTCCGCCCGGGTCATCGACATGCACACCATCAAGCCGCTCGACGAGGAGCTGGTGCTCGCCGCCGCCCGCGAAACCGGCGCGGTCGTCACCAGTGAGGAGGCCAATGTGATCGGCGGACTCGGCTCGGCGGTCTGCGAGCTGCTCTCTGCCCGCTGCCCCGTGCCGGTCATCCGCCACGGAGTCAACGACCAGTTCGGCCGCTCCGGCAAGGCGCCTCTGGTCCTTCAGGCGTACGGCCTGACCGCGGAGGTCATCGCGGAGAAGGCCCGCGAAGCGGTGGAGCTCAAGGGACGGCAGGCAGGCTCGCTCGGCGCGCTCTGAGCAGACAGTTCCACAGGCCCGGCGGCGGAGAAACGGCTTTGCGGCCGTTTCCCGCCGCCTTTTGGAAGGAGGAGAGCCGGTGAACGACCCCGATGTGCTGCTTGTCCGGGTGCTGGCCGAGGCGAAAAGTCTGGGCATCCCCGTTTCCCGGGAAATCGACCCGCACGTGGCGGTCAACACCCGCGCACGCACCCGCTTCGGCCGCTGCATCCGCAGGAGCGGGCGGTTTACCATCGAGCTGTCGGAGCGGATGCTCGAAGCGCCCGAACGCTCCTGCCGGCAGACGCTGGCTCATGAAGTGCTGCACACCTGTCCGGGCTGTCAGAACCACCAGGTCCGCTGGAAGAGCTACGCCGCCCGGATGAACGCCGCCTTCGGCTACGCGATCGGGCGGACCGGCACCGCGGAAGAGCTCGGAGTGCCGGTCCGGCGGGAGGCGCGCTATAAGCTCGTCTGCGAACGGTGCGGCGCCGAGCTGACCCGGATGAAAAAAAGTCCGCTGATCGCCCATCCCGAGCGTTACCGCTGCCGCTGCGGGGGAAAGCTCCGTCCGGCGCCGGTATGACGGAGGCAAAAAGGCATAAGCTATCGCTGCCCGCGGGCCGGATCCGGCGCGCGGCGTTCCCGAACAAAGGAGTCGATGCTGTGAAACGAATTGTTCTGACAGGCCTCGTTCTGGGGCTCATTCTCTGCGGCTGCGGGGAGCGCAGCCTTGGCCCGTCCACTTCCCCGGAGCCTGCTTCCGAAGCTTCCCCCGCCGTTTCGGCACAGCCGGTTTCGCTGCCGCCGGAGGAATCCTCCTCCCCACTGGAGCCGGTTGAGGAGGATTGGCGGCTGATGCTTGTCAATCCCGATCACCTGCTCCCCGATGATTTTACCGTTGAGCTGGCGATGACTTCCTATGGCTATGAGGTGGACGCGCGGATTGTCGGGCCGCTGAACGCGATGATTGAGGCGGCCGCCGCCGACGGGGTGACGCTGCTGCCCTGTTACGGTTACCGGACCCGCGAGCAGTCGGCCCAGCTCTTTGAAAAGCAGGTCAGCCGCCAGCTTGCCGCCGGGCTCTCGCGGGAGGCGGCGGTTGAGGAGGCCAGGAAGTGGGTCGCCCCGCCGGGAACAAGCGACCACCATACAGGGCTCGCCCTCGATATCGTGACCCCGGAGCATCAGGTGCTCAATCACGCTTTCGCCGAGACGCCCGCCGCCCGGTGGATGGCCGGGCACAGCACCGAATACGGTTTTGTGATCCGCTTCCCGGAAGATAAGCAGGAGATCACCGGCATCACCTACGAGCCGTGGCACCTGCGCTATGTCGGGGAGGAACACGCCCGGGCGATGCGTGAGCAGAATCTCTGCCTCGAGGAATACTGGGAGCAGCTTTACGGGGAGGGAGAGGCATGAACCTGCTGGTGGCCGGATGCGGCATGGTCGGAGCGAAGCTCGCCCTGCGGATGTGCCGGATGGGGCACGACGTCTCGGTGGTCGACCGCGAGGAAGAGAGCTTTGAGAAGCTCGGCGCCGCCTTCACCGGTCTGACCTTTGTGGGCAACATCATCGATCTTGACGTGCTGCGCCGCGCGGGCATCGAGGGCTGCGACGCGGTAGCCGCCGTGACCAATTCGGACAATGTCAACGTGATGATTTCCCAGATCGCGCGGGAGATCTTTTCGATTCCCCGTGTGCTTACCCGGGTCTATGACCCCGACCGCGAGCGCATTTTTGCCCAGTTTGGGCTGCACACCATCTGTCCGACCGCACTGACCGTCGAATCGGCGGTCGCCGTTCTCACCGGGCAGCGCGCGGCCCGCTATGTGACGATGTTCGGCCAGACGGTGGCTCTTTCCGCGGTCCCGCTGCCGGCGGGAGCCGCCGGCACTCCGCTGGGCCGGATGGAGCTTCCGGACGGGATGGCGGTCGGGGTTCTGCATCAGGACGGCGCCTTGGAACTGCGCTGCGAGGCGCCGGAACGAGTCCTTCTGGAGGAGGACCGCCTGCTGGCGCTGCGCCGCGCCGGAGAGGGGGGCGTCCGATGAAGGTTGTGGTGGTGGGCGGCGGAAAGGTGGGCTTCTATCTTTCCGACACTCTGCTGGAGCATGGACACGAACCGGTGCTGATCGAACGGGACCACAAGAAATGCCAGCGCATCGCAAACCTCCTCGACCTGCAGGTGATCTGCGGGGACGGCTCGTCGCTCGACGCGCTGGAATCGGCCGATCTCGCCCATGCCGACGCACTGGCCAGCGTGACCGGAACCGACGAGGACAACCTCATCATCTGCGAGCTGGCCAAACGTCATTTCAAGGTACCGCGCACGGTCGCGCGGGTGAATAATCCGAAAAATGCCGACGTGATGAAACGCCTGGGGGTGGATATCGCCGTTTCGAGCACCGATTCACTCGCGCGGATCATCGAGCGGGAGGTGGACACCGCCGCCATCCGGCAGCTCATGCATCTGAACAGGGGCACCAATTCGCTGCTCGAGCTGACTCTGCCGAAGGATTTCCGGCACAACGGCGAGACGCTGATGGCCCTGCCGCTGCCGGAGGAATCGATCGTCATGACCATCACCCGCGGCGGTGAGATGACCATTCCGCGCGGCAGCGCCCGGCTCTTCGCCGGGGACCGGCTGCTGGTCGTCTGCAAGGACACCGCGATCCACGAGCTTGGGCAGGTGCTGGGGATCTCCTCGGGCGAGGGCCGCGGAAAGCGCGGCCTTCCTCTGTGAATCCGGACGGGGCGCAGCCCCGCGCCCGGCGGCTGAAAAGGCAGACGCCGCAATCCCGCGCGGCGGCGCCCGGCTCTTCGCCGGGGACCGGCTGCT
>Ga0129314_1000581_pt1 | contig 36739 bp, 36 predicted proteins | sample O1111metagenome_FD_94431 | JGI IMG/M metagenome (GOLD analysis project Ga0129314, IMG submission 94431) | Orangutan individual fecal microbial communities from fecal samples from Wisconsin, USA - O1111 metagenome | ecosystem: Host-associated > Mammals > Digestive system > Large intestine > Fecal... | reverse complement strand
CACATTAAATACTTACGGACACTTATATCCGAACCAACAAAGAAAAGTAGCGGATATGCTGGATTTTGAAAAAGAAAAAAGCCCTAACAGCGGCAACTGCTAGGACTTGTGATAACAGGAAAAACTCTGTTACCTATGTAATCACAGCATAAGTATAACAGAGGTTCTTCCGTGTGACAACGAGATTTTAGAAAACGGAGGACTTTATGGAAGAAAAGAAAACAGAACTGAAAATGATTAAAATGTCAGAAGTACAGTCGCAGGAGATAGAATGGCTTTGGTATCCATTCATCCCTTATGGCAAGCTGACAATCGTACAAGGTGATCCGGGAGATGGGAAGACAACCTTGATATTAAATATTGCAGCCAAGTTATCCAAAGGAGAGGGATTAGATGATGCTATGAAGCTGACGGAATCAATGAACATTATTTATCAGACTGCCGAGGATGGTCTTGCGGATACTGTAAAACCAAGGCTTGAAAAAGCAGGTGCAGATTGTGAGCGGATAGTGGTAATTGATGAAAGGGACAAGTCTCTTTCTATGGCAGATGAAAGGCTGGAAGAAGCTATTATTCAGACCGGAGCGAGGATGCTGATTTTAGACCCGATACAAGCTTACTTGGGTGGTGGCATGGATATGAACAGAGCAAATGAAGCAAGGGATATGACGAAGCGTTTAGGAGCTTTGGCAGAGAAATACAAATGTGCCATTATCCTTATCGGTCATATGAATAAGGCATCCGGTAATAAGGCGGCTTATAGGGGCATGGGGTCCATTGATTTCTTTGCGGTAGCAAGGAGCGTGTTGCTAGTCGGCAGAGTGGAAGGAGAACCGAATATACGAGCTGTTGTTCAGATAAAAAATAATCTGGCACAGTTCGGACACCCGAAAGCTTTTGAACTGTCAGAGAACGGTTTTAAGTGGCTTGGTGATTATGAAATTACAGCAGATGAAGTGCTTGGCGGTATTGCACCAAAAGCAAATAAATTGGAACAAGCAAAACAATTGCTTCGGGAATTGGCAGAAACAAACAACGCTATGCAGAGCAATGAGATTTTCAGTCTAGCAGACGAACAGGGCATATCGAAGCGGACACTGGAAAATGCGAAGAAAGAGTTGGGTGTCCGGGCGAAGCGCATAAACAACACATGGTATTGGGAACTGGATAAAATCAGACAGTGACGGAGAAAGGTAACAGCGCAACAATGCAGGGTATTAGAATTTTGCAGTCTTGGAATTGCGTTCTTGAAGATTGTAAGGTTGCAAAGATTATAGACATTGCAATGTTGCGCTGTTGGGAGAAAGCGGTACAGTGTAGAGCGGCGGCAGAAAGGTGGCGAAAAGCCGCCCCGTCCGTTAGGACGGTATGCTGTCCAACGGACAGCTTGTCCCCGGCAGGGCGCAAAGGCACTTTTGATAGAGCGTAGCCTGTCGAAAGTGCTTTTGCGTTACTTTCGCAGAAAGTAACAAAGGCTATGCGCCGTATCCGGCGCTCATTACCCGATAGGGAGAAAGGGAAATTGATTGAAGCGGACTATCAGCGTTATGACAGGGAAAGGCTCTGTCAACCATAACAGCAGAAAATTCCACGCAAAGAACACTGACCCGGAGCGGAGTTGTCTGAATGTGGAATACTGCAATGAAAATATCAAAGATGTATACCACGAATTATTTGATGAAGCACTCGCCCGATACAATGAGAAGCAGACCAGAAGTGACCGCATAATTGATGATTACTATGAGAAAATCTGTTCCGGCAAACAGGAGAAGCCATTCCATGAGATTATTTTGCAGATAGGCAACAAGGACGATATGGGGGCAAAGACAGAGGACGGACAGCTTGCGGCAAAAATACTTGATGAATATATGCAGGACTTCGGGCGGCGCAATCCTACATTAAGGGTGTTTTCGGCGCATCTCCACATGGACGAAGCCACGCCTCATCTGCATATAGATTTTATACCCTATACGACTGGAAGCAAGCGGGGGCTTGAAACAAGGGTGTCACTAAAAAAGGCACTTGCGGAACTTGGATTTAAGGGCGGCACAAGGAGCGAAACGGAACGCAATCAGTGGGTGGCGGCAGAGAAAGAACGTCTTGCGGAGATTATGTTACAGCATGGCATTGAGTGGGAGAAAAAGGGAACACATGAAAAGCATTTATCTGTTTTAGATTTTGAGAAGCAGGAGCGGCAGAAAGAGGTTGCGGAACTGGAACAGACAATTTCCGGCAGTAAAGAGGAATTATCCGATATTCTTCATCAGCAGATAGCGGCAGGACAGGAAACGGAACAGATACGGAAAGAGGGCGAAGCGATCCGGCAGGAAGTATCGGAACTTACCGCAACAAATCATCTGCTGAAAGAGCAGAAGGAAACGCTGGCAGAGGATAAAGAAAAGCTGTTATCCGAAAATGAAAAGTTGGAGAAACAGCAGAAAAAGTTACAGCAGGAACTTAATAAAATGGTACAGTCAAAGGAAGTCATGGAGCGCAATATTCACGCCTATGATGAAGATGTGAAATGGCAGTTGGCAGAACCGGGCACATTGATGAGTGCAAAGAATTATCGGGATAAAAAGGCACTTCCACTTGTGGAGAAATTGAAAGAAGTCATTAAAAATCTGACTATCAAGTGCGTACAGCTTACGGAGCAGGGAAAGAAGCTGACCGCCAAAATGGACGGACAACAAAAGCAGATTAGCCGCTTGACGGACAAGGTCATGGAGCAGAGTGACACCATAGACCGATTGCAGGAAAAAGCGTCTGATTTGGGGCGTTTGGAGCGTCATTTCGGTAGGGAACAGGTACAGTCGATTGTAGAGCAGTCAAAAGCATTAGAACAGGCAGAAAGGGCAAAGAAACGCCTGAAACGTGCCTTTGAAATGAACCGATAGGAAAGTGAGGATTGATTTGATATGACGGATATGGAAAAGAAAGTTATGATACGGCTGTGCGCTAAAATCGTAGCAGATACAGACCTTTACGAAACGGACAAAGAAGTACAAAATCTAATAGACTGGGTATGCCTGTCTGAACAGATAAAAGAAAACAATAATACAATCCGCAATCTGACCGGGGAATATAAGAAGATAGAGCCGGATTGCCGGGAGGGAGTGCGGGCGCAGTTGGAACGCATGAAAGAACTATGCAAAGAGCGGAATAGTCTTTATGAAAAACAGAACGATTTGAAAGGAAAGAAACAAAAGCTTGAGAAGTCGTTGGAATGATAAGAAATGTGGGGCATGGCGGTTGCTATGCCTATATTTCTTGTAGCAAATCGTGTGAGAAAATGTTATACTTAGGATAATAAAATAGAAATTTGTAGTAGGAGGGAAAGGAATTGTATGAATGAAACTTTCAAAGGAAAAGGCTTTGGCATGAAAGAGTGGACGGTTACTGATGAATGTCTTGTTTTTAAAGGTGAGAATATCCCTTATAAAAGTTTAGCTTATTTCAATTTGGTCACAACGCCAACTACATCATTAACAAATGGAGTAATCAGTGCTTCGTATGATGGTAAAGCATTGACATTATCTTTTGCATATAATCAAAAGGAAAAGGCTCATGAAGTCGTAGAGTTTGTTCAAGAAAAAATTAATAGGGCAAATGGAATCGAAAAAGATTATAGATATCTGTTGACATCTAAAACAGGTTCAAAATTAGAAGTTTATGATGATTACATTGTTTTATATTTTATGCCCGTTGGAAGTTTATTGGCAAATATTGCTCGTGGTGGTAATACGGGGGGAAAAAGAATAAATATAGCAGATATAACATCTATTCAATTTAAGGAACCATCTGGTATTGCCGTAGGATTTATACAATTTTCATATCCTGGAAGTATAGACAGAAAAGATGGGGTCACAGGTGCTGTTAATGATGAAAATAGTATAGTTGTGGATAATAATAATTTGACAAAGGCAAAAGAAGTTGTACAGTATCTTGAAGAAAGAAGAAGCAGTTTACGGACAATTAATCAGGTACAACCCATTTCTTCTGCGGATGAAATAGCTAAATTCAAAAAATTATTGGCTGATGGTGTTATATCGCAAGAAGAATTTGACGCAAAGAAAAAGCAATTATTAGGCTTGTAAATTTTTGAAGGGGTTAATATGGGAAAATTTAATTCAAAAACCACAAAATATATTCTAAATACAGGAAGAGGAACTTTGCATTATTATAATACACAAAGTTGTCCCAGTTCTAAAAGTTTTAATGAGAATGATTCGAATTTAAAATTTTATGATACTGAGGACGAGGTAATCCGAGATAATCAGAGCCATTTTAAAAAATGCAAAAGGTGTTTCAAAGGGAAATAATGATTTCTTTCATCAGATTTTTTGCAGAAACGAAAAGGTAGCCGTCTTTACTCAAATACGGTTTATGTTGCGAAACTGGGGTAATTACATATTTCCTTATTGATGTAATAATTACATGGTGCTAGCACCATGTAGATAAATCGGTTAATGAAAAAAGCGGTGTGGTGCCAAAACGGTGCCAAAAAATTTCGCAAATAGAAATACGCCACACAAAAACAACGATTTTATGCTGTTTTTTACAATATAAAGCATAGAAAATACCACAAAAAACGCTATTCAAATACCGTGAAGGTGGTAGAACAGTAGGTTCAGGAAGAGTTGCTTCTATCATCGAGTAATCAATATCTGATTATAGATAAATGCAATAAAATCAAGGCTTCCAGAGGTTTTTCTCTGGGAGCCTTTTTGATGTTTTGAAATAAAAAATGCCACAGGATTTGCTCCTGTGGCAACATTTTGGCAACAAAAAAATTTATAAACTTGATTTTCTACTTATTTTCTAGATGGTTTTTCGATCTTTCTTCGATGTTCTTCATATAAATCATCAAAACTGTGATTGAGAGAAGCTGACCTTGGATATATATCCATCCAATAGTTAAAGCGGTCTTCTGCCTGCGCAATCAGCGCATCACGTTCTGTTTTATCTGATAGCAAATCTGCACTTGCAATAGTATCCTGATATTTTTTCCATTCATCAAACCATAGAGCGATATCTGGAAGGTTAAACTGTGGATTCCCGGCAGTATCAAACTTCCCATTTTTATTACGGAAAACACGGAATAAAGCGTGCATATCTTCACCCACAACATTCTTAGGAACATCAAGAACTTCCGGGTTTACATCGAGTGCTGCAGCAATCTGATTGACCTTATCCTGTTTGGGTGTACGGACATTTGTCTCGTATTGTTTTATCATACCCTCACTGATATGTGACAGGTATGCAAGCTGCTTTTGCGTGAGATTATTCCGTTCACGTATTCTTTTTATATTTTCACCAATTGTCATGATACTCCACCTCATAAGACCTTATTTACTAATATTAACAGTTATTTGAACGTTTGAAAAGCAAAAAATGCTTGACGTTAGCAAAAAGATAACCTATAATGCAATCATAAAAAGATAGCAAAAAGCTAACGAATAGAAAAGAGGTGAAGAGATATGGCAAAAATATATTACTTATCAGCAAAGGATGTAGCACAGATTCTCAATGTATCATTGAGTACGGCATATAAGGTGATTAAGGATGGAAACAAAAGACTGAGTGATGCCAGCTATCAGACATTACCCGGACGAATCCCGGCGCCAATGCTTGAGAAAATGTACTTTGGGTTAAATCTGTCTGATGGAGAGGGGGATGATTTGCATGCCTGTGTATAAAGATGCGGATGGTAAGAAATGGAGAGCTGTCTATCGAATTAAGCTGCGGGACGGCAGCACAAAGCAGAAATCTAAACGTGGATTCCGTACGAAAAAGGAGGCGGAAGCCTATATTGCGGAACAGCAAAAAGCGATGAAAGCGGATCTTGGAATGACGCTTAGTACATTCATAACTGAGAAGTACATGCCGGATAAGAAAGGCGTGTTGAAGGAAAGAACATATCTGACAAAGGAGCATATGATCAGAACACATTTGCTTGAAGCTCCGATTGCAGGTATGAGTATAAATGCGGTTCAGCCGGAAGATATAATTGCATGGCAGAATGAAATATTGAAGCAGGGATATTCGGAATGTTATAACAGAACACTCAACAATCAGATAGTCGGAATATTCAACCACGCAGAACGGTACTATGGTCTTGAAAAGTCTCCGTGCCGGGGAATTGCCAAGATCGGAAGATCGGATGCTGAAAAACAGATGCTGCGGTATTGGACGCATGAAGAATTCTTGGAATTTCTGGATTCTATAAGTCCTGAGAAAGATGCAATGTACCATCTTCTGTTCCAACTCCAATATTACTGTGGATTCAGAATCGGCGAGACGCTGGCACTTACAAAATCTGATATTGATTTTGTGGGGAAATCCATATTTATCTCTAAAACGTATGACAGAAGAAATAAAAAGGATATTATCACAGAACCGAAAACGAAGAATTCCATACGGCGGGTGTATTTGCCGGATTCACTGTGCAATGAATTAAAGAGATATGTGGATGGTTTATATGAATATCCGGAGGATGCCAGAATATTTCCGGTAGTTATAAGAGCTGTTGAAACAAAGATGCACCGGCAGATGGAGAAAGCCGGTATGACAAATATAATCAGAGTGCATGATCTGAGACACAGTGCAGCATCATTTTATTTGTCACAGGGAGCGGATATGTATGCAATCCAACGATTGCTTGGACATGCCAGTATAGAAGATACGATTCGTACATATTCGCATTTCAGCATTGAGCAGGACAGACAGATCGCAAATATTGTGAACAGGCTAAACCAGAAAGGGGGTGATTGATTTGCCGATATTAAAGAACAAAACACCGGGCAGCTTTGTAATGATCGGAAAAGATATTCTCAAGAATACAGATTTGAAACTGGTGGATCGGGGTATGTTGGCAACGCTCCTTTCTCTGCCGGATAAATGGGATTTTTCAATAGTCGGGCTTGCCAAAATATTGCCAGAAGGGAAGAGTGCGATACAGGCAAGTCTGAGTCGGCTTGAGCATTCGGGCTATTTGACAAGGACACAGGAACGGGGTGAGCATGGCAAATATGGTGACACCTTTCTTGAAGTTCATCAGGTTCCAATCTCACCGTGTACTGAAAATCTGTGTACGGATAATCGGCATACCGAAAAGCAGGATGCAGAAAAACGGTATACCGAAAACATGTCACAATTTAAGAATAAAGCATCGAATAATAATGAATTAAAAAATAAACAATACAGCCAGAGGGCGAGCGAGAAGAGAGGAGGCTATGATAGTGGAAATGATCGAGACAAAGATAAGCGAATCCCTAAAAAATACAATCGGACAGATGAAAAATGGACAGATGCAGAAGCAGAACTGTATGGTTTATAAGTGTCCGGTTTGTCGGGATACGGGTATAGAGTTATATATCGCAGATGATGGACATGAATATGCGAGAAATTGTAAGTGTGGCTTATGGCAGAGAGAACGAATGAACAGAATGCTCAGTTTTGCAGATATACCGGAGGCATTTGCTGGACTGAGACTTGACAGCTTTGATACATCAATATATGACATGGCCAATTCACGGAAGATAGCCGACATGAATATGCAGATCGCAAATTATTGGCTGGATGATTTCGAGAAAATGAAGGATCGTGGTATGGGGTTATACATGTATTCGGCGGTAAAAGGGAGCGGCAAGACTAGATTTGCCGTCTCTTTGGCAAATGAGGTCATAGAAAGATATGCGGTTGGTGTAAAATTTGCAACATCGGTACAGATATTGAACGAGATAAAAGCCTCATGGAACAGCGATTCACAGATGACCGAGCATAGGCTGCTGGATGAGCTCACAGAGGTGGATGTTCTGGTAATAGACGATTTCGGAATAGAGGTGCCGAAGGATTGGTCTATGGAGCGGTTCTACCAGATTGTCAACAGCAGGTATATACATAAAAAGATAACAATATATACGAGCAACAGCGCACTGGAAGATCTCCTGTATGATGATCGTATCACGAATCGAATAGAGGAAAATACATACCAGCTCAGATTTCCATCTGAATCGGTGCGGAAGCTGCTTAGGGAGAGACATCAGGCGGAACTTGTAAAGATGATGAAAGGGGGTGTGGCGTAATGACAACAGGAAGGCTTGGATAATCGTGGCACTGGTGGCAAATGTGCATTTACATGTGCGTTGCCAGCGTGGCGGTTATCCCCAAGAAGCCCTCGGCGCATGAGAGCCCTCGGAGAGCGCCTAGTTTTGATGCGTAGTGTCAAAACTAATAAGGCGTTACTTCTGTCAGAAGTAACAAGACCTTGGCAAGTTTGAGAGTAAGAGATTGGAGGTGAGAAGCAGTGGGAAAGACGATATCATTTGTAAAAGGCAGAGGGCATATCAGCCACAACAACAGAGATTTCATTAGCAATAACGTAGTGCCGGAGCGGACGGACTGGAACCGAACTTACGTGAAAGAGAGCATAGAATCAGCTTACGATACCTGCTTTGGACAGGCACTAAATGACTACAATGCCAGACAGAAACGAAAAGACCGACAGAAGCATGACTATATTACAGAGATCAAAAATTCCAAAAATAAAGAGAAAGTATTTTATGAGAATGTGGTGCAGATCGGCTCGAAAAATGATACGGCAGTTGCAGATAAAAACGACCGCATGACAGAGGAAGCAGAGAAAGCGGCGAAGGTCCTTGAAAAATATGCACAGACATTTCAGGAGAGAAATCCGAATCTGTATCTGTTCAACTGTGTGCTGCACATGGACGAGGCAACGCCGCATTTGCACATGGATTATATTCCGGTGGCGCACGGATATAAGTCCGGCATGGAGACAAGGAATAGTCTGACGAAGGCATTGCAGCAGATGGGATTTGATAAGGCAAAGAGCCGGAATGAGAATGAAACTGTTGCATGGCAGAAGAGGGAGCGTGAATATCTGACGGAGCTTTGCCGAGAGCAGGGAATAGAGATAGACGTTCTCGGAGTCAGTCGTGACAATCTGACCTTGCCGGAGTACAAGGTGGCTATGCGGAAGGTTGAGAGTCTGGAAGAGCAGGCAGATAAGATCAAGGAAAATAATATGGAGCAGAGCCATGAAAACAGACAACTGAAAATAGAAGCTAGGAAGCTGAATACCGATGTGGAACAGTTGGAAGAACGTGCGGTAGAGCTTACCGGACAGATAGAATTGCTTGAAACAAAGGAGAAAGAGCAACAGGAAAGAATAGATAAATACGGCATCAGAACCGATGGGATTGACAAGATATCAAAGGAAGTGTCAGCAGAGGTCAAGAATGTTAAGGTTGCGGCTACACCTATTAAATCCATATTCGGCGGTGAGGAGTATGTCAAGGTCAAGAAGTCCGAATGGAGCCGGATCGTGGTGACATTTGAGAAAGCACTTACAAGAAACAAGCTGCTTGATAAATATGAAGCGAAGATCGCAGAGCTTGAAAAGACAGTGGACTATCTAAAAACACGGGTGGAGAAATTCGCAAATCGTCTAAAAGAAATGAAGAAGTTTCTGATGGAGAAGAACCTGCTGCATGAGTTCTTGAATCTGACGAGAAAACCGGAACAGGAAACTATGCACGAAAGGATAGACAGGAAGAATGCAGAGGCAAGAGCAAAGAATGAGCAGACAGACCGGGATGGTCGGAGAAAGAGAGGAATTTATGAACAGAATATATGAGAAGAACAGAGAGTTTCGTTGCTGTGAATGATTATGAAATAAATCTTGAAAACTGTATCAACAACGAATATAATGCTTTAAAGTCTTAAAGTGAAAGGGGCATATGAATGAATATAACATACAGGACGGAAGGGGATTATTTAATTCCAAATATATTTACAAACGAGGAGCCGGAGCAGACACTAACCAAGTATGGTATGCTCCGGGAGAGCTTTCTGAAAAATAATCATAAAGGCATTTACACAGGAAAGCTGTTGACGGGTACATTGAAAGAGCACTGCCTCGATATACAGGAACAGGCAGAAAATATGGCAGAATGCCTCACAAAGCAGCTAGTGGCGGTAGAAGGTATTAGTGAGGATTTGAAAAGCCGTAATCAGATGGAATGGGTACGCAGGATGAATTCGATAAGAAATAGAGTGGATGAAATTGTGATGACAGAGATTGTGTATAAGATATAATCGATTACCTGTTATAGAAAGGCATACAAGATCCAAGGATGGGATAATGAGTTTGGTTGAACGGTTTCGGGTTGAGCGGGGGATATATGATAAGTATACGATTGGTTAAATAAATATTGGAAACATTGTAAGCACCTCATAGCTGTTTTGTAGTGACAGTTGTGGGGCGTTTTTTGTGTGTTGAATTGTTGGCTATTATGTGTATTAATTGCGGTTATGATAGAAAAATGATATACTACAACAAAGAATTTGATGTTCAATAAGAGCAATGAAGACGATTTTACATAGAAAGTTATGGTTTTTGATACCGAATACTCACTAGCAGGAGAGGAGAATATGCGTATATAGTAATTTATGATATAGAGCTGACATTGTAGATCATATAAAAAATAGAATGGGGGAATTGAAGGGTGCAAAATATAAATGAACTTATTGGGATTATTAAAGGTATAGATTTTGATGGTGTAATAAATAACAAGGAAGTATTGCGCCTTCAATCTTGGGTTGATAAAAACAGAAACCTTGCATACGATAAGAAACAAATAGAATTAATCAAAATGGTTGATGCGGTTCTTGAAGATCATGTGATAGATGATTCTGAAAAAGAAATGATGATAACTGCTTGTGAAGAATATTTAAAGGCTTCGGAAGATAATACATCACGTATTTATGAACTTAATGGAATCATTGAGGGGATAGTTTGCGATGGCGAGGTAAATGAGGCAGAAGTTTGGCGTCTTAAAGAGTGGATGGACGCTTATGGAGAAAGCATAAGAGATCATAAAACAAGTGTAGAATTGTGTAAAGCAATTGATGATATTCTTGCGGATGGTGTCGTTACAGAAGAAGAACAGGCAGAGCTTTTGATGATGTTAAGTGATAGGATAAATAATGCTCAATTTGAGATTAAACTAGAGTATCTGTGCAAGCTTGTTAAAGAAAGAAAAAATATTGGCGTAGATCTGATTGATATTTTAAACAACGAATCAGCAATGAAGAGTATCCATAATAGAGCTGAGAGAAATCTTATGCAGGCGGTCAGCTCATATAGTGGATATTGCAGAAACTCGGAGATTATAGTGGTTTCTTTGGTTCTTATTGCTATGCTTGAATATAATGGTAATTATTATGATAGTGTACGTGATACATATAAAAATCTGTATGCAAAATTTCCTGAGCAAAAAGTGGAAGGAAAAATTAGGTCTATATTAAGCAAGTATAAAAAACAATCTGAATCTGGTAGCAGGACGAGAATAATCAATGTGGCTCTAGAAAATGCAATTGTACCACAAGCATTTCTTCCTGCATTCTTTGAATTTATCTTTGATATCTACAAAATGAATTTTGAATATGATCTTCCAGATGAGCCGTATGAGGATTTTCAGTTTGTGTTTGAGGGATTGAGAAACAATATGCTTTCTGACGGTGATGATATTTCGATTAATGTTACCCAGAAAACCTATAAGTTAACAGCAGCAACAAAGCAGTTGATTAGTCGTAAAGATGGATTGGATGCTATTATTAAGTTGAGCATTATTATTGTAAAACTAATAGATAAGCGCTTTTGGGATAAGGAAATTAGGATTTTTAATCCGTATCTAAAAGCTGGATATGTAGGCTGGGAGAGAACTTTAAAGGAATGTGCACGAGAAGAATATAAGCACAAGAAGAGTGAATCTGAATTAAGATCACGTTGGGAACCGAAGTTTATGCTACAGAACAAGTCAGTGTATTTGAATCCACCGGTACATAGAGTTAAATCACAATACGACTATAGAAATATTGAAGTAGTGGTATTCAATGATGGAGAAGAAATATACCGAAATAACAACTGTGATATACGTGAAATAATTGGCGGATATCAAGTTAGGACGGATAAGATTGAGCTTACAAAACCTATTGGTAAACTTAGATATAAATTGGTAGCTGGAAATGAGGTTATATATGATAGTAAGAACAAGCTTTGTAGAAATTACATAGTTTTTGATAGTAATGGACAGGAAATATGTAACAACATTGATTTTGAGGGAACGGTTTATGTTGTTTACAAGAAGGGAGAAACAATAATAGATAATATTGCTATTAAAGAGCATTACTGTATAGGGTACAAGCTTGTAAGGCTGGGAGATATTATTGAAATTGGACATGATGTTTTTAATTTTTCATCTATGGCAAAACCGGGTATTTTTGGACAAACATATTCTAATTGCGGAGTCCGAAAAGAAAACGAAGATAAAATGATACCTGTATATCGTGACACTTGTTTTGTGGTTTTTGAAGCAGATAAAACAGCAACAAAATTTGAAGTAGATATTAATGATAAACCGCATAAGTTAAGTGAGATGCAGTATAAAACAACAGAAAAGGCTGGAACAACAAAGTATGTCGTAGAATTGGATTTGCAAGAATCTGGAATATATAAAATTAACGTAAATCAGTTAACAGCAGGAAAAAGAAATAAGATCTTGCAAGCTGAGATAGCATATGATACAGACCTGACATTTTCAAAAGAATTGATAGAGGGAGCGAATTATAGAATTCGTGTAGCATCAAAGCTGTTAAAGTATGGTATTGATACCGAAGTTTCGGCAGGAAATTTTAATCCAGACTTTATTCAATTTGCTTACGCAGGAGAAAATTATATTTATTATTTGCCTTTTGATTTTGGCTTTTATAAGTTATCTGGATGTGAATGGTTGTCAATGTCAGATGATTTATGGGTGGATGATATAAATGATAAAAGTATTTTGAGGTTGTATGATCAGGAGTGTGATGGGCTTCTGATATATGCTGAATCTGGTGCATTGATAGAGGGTGATGTTAGGTTGGTTGATAGGGGATATTATAAGCAATTGTCCATTTCCTTTTTGATATCCTATAAAAATGAAAACAGGTATGTGACATTGGCTTTTACTGCTAATGGAAAAGTGAAATATGTATTGCCTTGTTACAACAAATGCATTATGGATGAAGAAAAAACAGAAATATTGTGCATGGATAATCCTAAAATGGTGAAGATTACACCAGTGTTTCATGGTAAAAACAAAGTGTTCTATGAGTTGTTTAATTCAGCCGGAGATAAGATACTTACAAGCAAGTTATTAGATAGTGCTCAAACCAGCACGCTTAAGAATTTAAAATCATTTCAGGAGTACACGATACGTTTTCATGAGAAAACAAAGATACTTCAACTTAGAAAGAATACCTTGCTATTAGAAAAACAAAGAATATTTTATTATAAAGAAGATTTTGTTGGCAGATCCTTTAAGATAACTGAGGCTTATTTTAATCAGATCGTTCAGGGGGACTTTGTTGAAAAACAATGGTTCTTTAATAAATATTATTTAAAATTGACAGGCGTTATCGATATGTATGAAGGAATTTTTGAGGGACAGATATATAGCAAATCGTATAAAGGTGATTTTTTTCTGTATAATATCAATCCTGTTGAGGTTGAAATATGTAGTGATGTTATTGATGATACAATGGATATTTATATGACAAACCAGGGGGACGGTTTGTTATTTGATCCAGAGCATAGAGGTATTTTGAATTCAATGGAACATCCAACAGCACCAGATATTTTCTTATATACAATCAGTATGAAGGGAGAGGATGAATAGTGAAGAAACTGAATCCTGTTGAGAGATCACAATACATAGATAATAAATATAAAGAGTTTTTAAAATCGTCATTTGAATTTGGAAAGAGTCATCTACAAAAATTATTTATAGAGCAACTCGAAAAGGAAAAATTATTCAAGGGACCATATGTTGATTTAAGCTTTCCGTTTCAACGAGGCAAAAATTTAGAGGCATTAATTGAAGAAGGTGTAGTATGTAAATCGTTTAAGAAATTGAATGATATTAATTTTGTTAGACCTTTATACTCTCATCAGGAGGAGTCGATTCGTATTATTGGGAAAGGTCATAGTGCAATAATTACAACGGGTACAGGTTCAGGCAAAACAGAAAGTTTTTTGTATCCTATTTTGAATGATTTGCTCTTTGATGTAGAAAAAGGTAATAAGGAAGTTGGTGTTAGAGCCATTTTCCTTTATCCTATGAATGCGTTGGTTAATGATCAGATAGATCGTATTAGAAACATTTTGCTACATTGCCCGGAAATTACGTTTGGATTTTTTACGGGTGATACGCCAGAAAAGGCATCAGCTAACACAAGAAAAAAATTAGGGGAGGAAAATGGAGTTGTAATTCCAAATAATGAACTTGTATCCAGAGAAGAAATCCGTCAAAATCCTCCCCATTTACTTTTTACTAATTACTCTATGCTCGAGTATTTGCTTATTCGTCCAAATGATTATGCGATTTTTGAAGAGCAGAGATTACAGAATTGGAAATATGTTGTGTTAGACGAGGCTCATACTTATAATGGATCTCTTGGTATTGAGTTGTCGCTTCTTCTTAGAAGACTCACTGGGCTAGCGCCCAAGCGCCCTCAGTTTATTCTAACAAGTGCGACTTTGGGGCAAGAAGGCAAATCTGAAGCCGATATTATAAAATTTGCCAAAAATCTAACATCTTCAGAATATGACAAAGGAGATATAATATTTTCTAAGAGAATTCCATTGCAAGGGGAAGCAGCGTATAGAGTTACAGGAAATGATTATCAGACTATTAAAGACAATATGAAGTCTTTGGATGAAATAAAGAAGATAGCGGGGAAATATTATGATTGTAAGGCCTCTAATGTTAGAGAGGTGTTGTTTGAACTGTTATCTAGAGACAAGAATGTTCATGCCTTAAGCGAGTTGTTAAAATTAGGTAGTAAGGATTTTAGTATCATATACAACGAGCTTCATGAATATATGTCAAAGGATGAATTGATTGCATTGATAGATATTATCAATATGGCAGAGAAGAATGGCGTTGGATTGTTTGATCTTAAATATCATTCATTTGTTCGACCACTTTCTGGTGCGTATGTTACTTATGGAAAAGAACCAAAGCTTAGTCTGATGAAAACTAATGAAATTGATGGCATGAAGGCATTTGAAGTTGGTAATTGTCGATATTGTAACTCACCTTACATTATTGGTAAAATCCAGCGTAGTAAAGAGGATCAAATGGATTATTTACTTCAAAACAAGGAAATTGATATTTATGAAAATTATGGTAATGACCAAAATGTAAGAATAGATTACTTTTTGCTTGCGAATGCGGTAAATGAGGAGGAAGTAGGTAAGGAAATTCTTGAAGAATACAGTGTTTGCGCAAAATGTGGAGAGCTTCATGTAGCAGGAAATCTTAATGCTAGAAAATGTAAGTGTGGAGAAAATGTCCGATTTATTGTTTATCGAGTAAAACAGAGTAAAGCAAAAGAGGAGGAGTCCATTTATAATAATATTACGCAATGTCCATGCTGTGGCCACAAAGGCAAATCAGGGGTCGTTAAGGCACTTAATATAGGCAAAGATGAAGGAACGGCATTGATAGCACAGATGCTCTATGAAGCCATCGATGAGGGAGAACAGGAAACAAAACAGGTTAAAAAGATTTTATTGAAACCTATGAGCAAATTAGTTGATACATCGGAAGAAGAAAAAGTTAAACAGTATTTAGCTTTTTCGGATAGTAGACAACAAGCGAGTTTTGCCGCAGTGTTTTTTGATGCAAATCATGTTAGGATGCTTAGAAAACGTTTGATATGGGAGATGATAGTTCAGAATGGTTATAAGGATATGGGGGTAGATGAATTAGCTGCTTATATGACAGAAGTTATAAAGACAAAAGGTTTATTTCAGAATGATATGGGGGCGCATAAAAATGCATGGGCAGCAATTCTAGTGGATCTTTTACGCATTGATGGCGCATATGATAGTGAAGGACTTGGATTATATTATTTCTATTTGGATATTCATGAAATATTAAATGCGTTTACAGATGAGGAAATAGAAGAAGCGTTTGCTCAGTATAATTGTAGGATGAGTAAAGAAGAACTGAATATCCTTATGCAAGTAGTCTTTGGGATATTTAAGGTTGCACCAGCAATTAATTATGTTAAGTCTACACTCACGCCTGAAGAAAAAAAGGAAATTTTAGAATATAGGCGATTTAATAATTATGTCATGCTGAATTGTCCTAAAACAACTCAGGGAATCAGAAGTTTTTTGCCTGTTAAAGGTGATGAGAATATGGTTGTGAGATATGTTAAGAATGTATTTGGATGCACTTCAGAAGAAGCTAAGGGTGCACTGGAAATGGTATTTAGCCTTCTGGTTCAGGCTAGTGAAGTTGTAGGTGGAGAAAATATTTTATTTAAACATGAAAAGAAGGATGCATATCAGATTAGTGCAAGTCGATATTTGATTAAAAATTACAAGACTTCAAAATTCTATCAGTGTAATAAATGTGGGAGATTGACCCCGTATAATCTTAGAGAAAAATGTACGCAAGATAGATGTAACGGTGTTTTATCAGAGGTGGATCCTGATAAGGTGTTAGCAACTAATTTTTATCGCAATCAGTATAAAGAAAAGAAGATAGAAAGAATTGTGATCAAGGAACATACAGCCCAACTTGAAAGAAAACAGGCAAAGGAATATCAGAAAGACTTTAAGAATAAGAAAATAAATATACTTAGTTGTTCTACAACATTTGAAATGGGAATTGATATTGGAGGGTTAGAAACGGTATTTATGCGTAATGTTCCTCCAACACCAGCCAATTATGTGCAGAGAGCAGGCCGAGCAGGCCGAAGAAAAGATAGTGCAGCATATATACTCACATATTGTGGAACAGGTTCCCATGATTATACATATTTCTCAGAACCTGAAAAGATGATTTCAGGAGTAATTAATCCTCCGTGCTTTAATGTCCTAAATAAGAAGATTATTGTAAGACATTTGATGGCTGCTAGTTTGGGTTATTTTTTTAGATTACACCCAGAAATGTTTAAGAATATTGAGGCATTAGTTATTAACGGTGGAACCAAAGAATTTAAACGATATATGGGGTCACATCCAAAGGATTTGAATGATTATATCAATAAGAAAATTATTCCGGAGAGACAATACGATGAGTATAAAAATTTTAAATGGATAGATGAAATGGGTGGCGAAGATGAAAAAATGGCTCATTTTGTAGAATCGATTTGGGAAATGCTTACGGAATATGAAAAGGCTAAAGAGAAGGCAGTGAAAGAAGATCGTGGTTCTGATTCGGATTATTATAAAAGGCAGATAGAGAAATTAAAACAGCAAGATGTGCTAGAATCGTTATCTAGGTATTGTGTTATTCCAAAATATGGATTCCCAGTTGATGTAGTTGATCTTCAGATATATGAGAATGGAGTTCCAGTTAATAAATATGCAATGAGCCGAGATCTTAAAATTGCTATTTCTGAATATGCACCAGATTCAGAAGTGATAGTTGATAAAAATAAATATACATCAAAGTATATTACACTAAAAAGGAATTCTCAGTTTACAAAGAATTGGTTTGTTACATGCTCATCTTGCAGAAGAATCAATATTTTCTTGAGCAGTGGAGATAATTCTAAGTGCAAGTATTGCGGTCAAGATATAGGAAGTGAGGTAGCAGAATACTATATAGAGCCTAGTTATGGATTTAAAAGTGGAGAAACAAAGGAAAGCACATATTTAAAACCTAAGCGGTCATATGCTGGTGAAGTGACTTATATAGGTGGTGGAAAAATAGATGAGAAACGTTTGATTATTGGAAATATATTAGGGGTGGAAACAAGTAGTGATGATGAACTTCTTGTTATGAATAAATCTGGATTTTATATGTGCCCGGAATGTGGCTATAGCGACATAGTAAAACATGGATTAATAACACCGCAAACATTGAAAACACATAAAAATTATAAACAATATACTTGTGCTAATGATACGCTTGAGTATATTCGGTTAGGTCATAAATTCGCTACCGATGTTGCTAGATTTACCATCCCAATGTTGGGAACAGGTGATAAAACAAGTTTTCCACAAGCGTTATCATTTCTATATGCATTTCTAGAGGGAATTAGCATTGCTTTAGGTATAGAGAGAACGGATATAGATGGTGTTTTAGAGTTTAATTTGGAAATGCAGAGTTATGATATCTTATTATATGATAATGTGCCAGGGGGAGCAGGACATGTAAAAAGGCTGCTTAATAAAGACGCTGTTATAAGTTCTCTTAAGGCTGGGTTAGATAAGGTTAGTAAGGAATGTTGTGACGAAAATACATCGTGCTATAATTGCCTGAGAAATTATTACAATCAATCATATCACAGTAAGCTGGTCAGAAAGTTAGCAAAAGATTTTATTAAACGTATTTTGCAGGAAGTTGAGGGAGTTAATGAATCTTATCAGAACGAAAGCTGGCATTGCAATGGATGATAAGGCTTTTGCATAAATGTGCAACAGCACTAGAGTTATTTGATAACAAAATTTTATTGCCTATTGAGGATATCTGAGGTGTCAGGTACACATGAACGAATAGATAGCAAGGAATCAGCTACTGCGAGTGATATTTCGTGTTAGCAGCTTTGCAGATAGTCGGGCTCAAATAAATGTTGTAGAAATATTTAAGCTGCTTGCACCTGATACAAGTATCAAAGTGATTTAGGAGGTGCGATGATGGAAAAGGATAATGATGTAGTTACCACAGATAAGAGTTTTTTTGAAAATATATCTAATGTTCTGGCAAATGCAAGAAAAAATGCTAAAACTGCGGTTAATCTTTCGATGGTATATGCCTATTATGAAGTGGGGAGAATGATTGTTGAAGAAGAGCAGCATGGTGAGAATCGGGCTATGTATGGCAAATATCTGTTAAAGGAACTTTCGGAATATTTGAGTGAAAAATATGGCAAAGGATTTTCTGTTACAAACTTAAAGCAAATGCGTCAATTTTATCTTGTTTATGCGACAGATCAAATTAGTCAGACACTGTCTGACCAATTCAAAAATTTGCCAGCAGTAAGTACCGGAAGAAAGTTTTTTCTGAGTTGGTCTCATTATTTAAAACTTATGCGCATTACCAATATAGATGAGCGCCATTTTTATGAAATTGAATCAGTGAAAAATGACTGGAGTTTAACGGAATTAAAACGTCAGTATGACAGTTCGTTATATGAGCGAATCGCACTTAGTACAGATAAAGACAAAGTTTACCGTTTAGCACTGGAAGGACAGAAGTTTGAGAAACCACAGGATGTAATCAAAGATCCGTATGTGTTGGAATTTCTTGGCTTGAAAGAATTGCCAGAATATTCAGAGAGTGAATTGGAAAGCCGTATTATAGATAACTTACAGCAATTTTTGCTGGAACTCGGCAGAGGATTTGCATTTGTTGGCAGGCAGGTACGTTTTACCTTTGATGAAGAACATTTTATGGTTGATTTGGTATTTTATAATCGCCTGTTACGTTGTTTTGTCCTGTTTGACCTTAAGATCGGAGAATTAAAGCATCAGGATATAGGGCAGATGCAAATGTATGTGAATTATTATGACAGAAAGGTGAAACTACCGGATGAAAATCCAACAATTGGAATTGTTCTCTGTAAGGACAAGAATAATGCTGTGGTAGAAATGACATTGCCAGAGGATAATTCACAGATTTTTGCAAGTAAGTATGAAACTGTATTGCCAAGCAAAGAAGCGCTGCAAAAATTATTGGAAGAACAAATGTCAGACGAAAAGGGGACTGATGGCGAATAAAACTACAATTCAGGCTTTTTTCAGGTAACGCAGGAGCATTTGCAGAGGAACATGCAAAGAAAATCAGATTATATGTCGAAAATGTCTGTGGCAACATTTTGGCAACAAAAACTCTGCCAACCACAAAAATGACATACCATATCACGCAAAATAAGCCATATATTACACATAAGATACTGTCAAAAACCAAGAAAACGGTATAACCAAATCCGTGAGGGTGGACGTACTGTAGGTTCAGGTCGTGTTGCTACAATTATTGAGTAATTAAATACTCTTAGAGTATCAATTGACTTAATTGGCTCAGCCCTTTGTTTACAAGGGGTTGAGCCTTTTTATGTGCGTCGGTTGAAACCGGCGCATGGGCATAAGTCATTTTCGTGGACTTGCTGTGGGATTATTTTATCCTTTGGATTTACGACTTTGAACCTTTTGTCCTGTGGTATTGGTATTTCCGATGCTTCTGCCGGGGCAGTTACATCGGATGTTGCCATATCCTTTTTATGCTGGTTTTGTATCATATCCACCACTTCCTGAGGCTTGTTCGGATACAGGTGGGAGTAGGTGCTTAAGGTGGTCTGTGCTTTTTCGTGTCCTAAGCGTTCCGATATGAGCAGTGGTGCACATCCTAAGTTGATAAGGTAGCTGGCGTGTGAGTGTCTGATATCGTGTATACGAATCTTTTTTACTCCGCTTTTTTTGCAAGCCCTTGCCATTGCATTATTGATATAAGATTTGGTGAAGGGGAAGACTCTGTCCGTATCTTTTAAATCATAAAGCTTTGACATATAATCTTTTACTTCATTCATTACAAAATCCGGTACGGATAACCTTTCAGCCATCTGGGCAGAGGATGTACTGTTAAGGTTTGCAGACCATCTGATGTTTGATGTTCCTAATGTAACGATTGCTTCCAAGTGCTGTCTGGAGGACCCGGAGTGGAAACCACCTTTTGAAGCAGGCATAGTGATTACAAACTTTGCATTCAACGGAGATGAATCCACACTACATCTTCATATGACATTTGTTCCCTATTCCGATAATTGCAGTCGTGGGCAGAAAAACCAAAACGCATTGGCACAGACTTTTACACGAATGGGTTATAAGACCACTATGGAGCAGGCAAGAGATGCCTCGGATGAGCTAGTGTGGCAGGATACTTCAGAGGGCAAAAAACCGCAGATGGTGCGTACAACCTACGGTGCGGTTGAGTGGATAAAGGAGCAGAAAAACTGGATTGCAGAGGAAATGGAAAAGAGCATTGGTTGGAAACGCTTATTCAAGGGTAAAAACGAGCGTGGCGATTTACTTCTTTCAGATCATCGAAGGGGCGTGCGGCAGAGAAAGCATTGGAAGCGGAACGTGAAAAAGAAAGGCAAGAAAATGCTTTGTATCACATTCAAACCCTGTCAGAGAAAACAATCAAAAAGCTGGATGAAGAGATATCCGCCAAGAATATGACGCTGGAATGTACGGATGCCTTAATCGAGATTAGAAAAAACGATATGGTAGAGTGGGAAGAGAAAGCGGAATATTTTAAATTGGAATATCTGAAGGTAGATGAGCTTCTGACGGATAAAAAGAAAGAAGTGGAGCAGGCGCAAGGGGAGCTTTCCAGAGTGACGGAGGAATTGGATGAAGCAACCCGTAATAAGGAAATCGCAATGGATTTATATCACGCCATATCAATGGATGCGGAGAATACGGGTTTGTTTGATAAGGTGGAAAAAGCCTATGAATTCATGAAATAGTTTGTAATCAACGGAAGGAACATGCTGGATGTGTTCCGGGAGCGAATTGGCGAAGCGAAGAAGTGGGTACACAGGAAGGTTGCCGGAATGAGCCGGTAAGGGATGCCCCAAGTGGTAGAGATGCTGCTTGGGGTGGTTTTTGTTGGTTGACAATTAGAAATAATCATGATACATTTAAACAAATGTTCATTGAATATTTGTTTAATGAAAAAGGAAGTGTTATATGGATACACGTAAAGAACAAAAAGAGCGTAGAAGGCAAGAAATTATATATACCGCTTTAGAGTTATTTGTCACCAAAGGTTATGCAGCTACTAAGATTACGGATATAGCAAAAAGTGCAAACATGAGTAGGGGATTGATGTTTCATTATTTTGAGTCAAAAGAGAAATTGTATGAAGAACTAATTCGAATGGGCTTAGAAGGAAGTGCATATCCGGGAGAGCAGAAATGTGAGCATGCTATTGATTTTTTTATGAATTTCACAGAAGAGTTGTTTGCGTATATGAAAGAGCAACCTGTTGTGGCAAAATATTTTGTATTGATGGCAGAGGCACAGAGAAGTGAGGCGACACCAGAGCATATCAGGGAAATTGCAATGAGAGTAAACGTGATAGAGCAATTCGTGCCTATTGTTGAGTGGGGGCAGAAAGAAGGAACAATTAAAGAGGGCTCTCCTTTGGCACTATCAAATGCTTTTTGGTGTAGTCTGCAGGGGATTGCAGAGCGATTTGCTGCAAATCAGGATATAGAGTTGCCAAATGCGGATTGGATTGTTGACATCATAAGAAGAAAGTAGGGAATAGATGTATGAAAAATGTTGTAATTATTGGTGGTGGAATTGCAGGAATGACTGCAGGTGTGTTATTACAAAAGGCTGGGTTTGCCACAGAAATTTATGAAAAGAATGCATTACCGGGCGGACAGTGTACCGGTTGGAAGCGAGAAGGTTATTTTATTGATAATTGTATTCATTGGCTCACTGGAACAAGACCGGGAAGTTCTTTACACGAACTTTGGAAGGAGATTGGTGCACTGGGAGATGGCGTGGAAATACATGAAAAAGAAATGTTCTTTTCTTCAAAACTGAATGGTCAGACATTAACTTTTTGGAGAGACAAGGAAAGAACACGAAAAGAAATGCTGGAATTGTCTCCCGAAGATGAAAAGGAAATTAATAAATTGATAGAGTATGTGTCTATGGCGGAAAGTATGACAGTACCTGTAGAAAAACCATTTGATGCTATGAATCTCATGGATTTCATGAAATTGGGTATGTCCATGAAGTCAATGGGAAAAGTAATGAAAGAATATGGGAATATGGATATTAATGAGCTGGCAATGCGTTTTAAACATCCGTTAATTCGCCGTGCAATTATTGATTATATGCCTAGTGGATATCAGGCGTATGCATTTCTTGTTTCTTATGGTACGGTGACGGGAGGAAATGGTGATATACCGAAGGGTGGTTCACTTGCGATGTCACTTCGTATTGCAGAAAGGTATAAAGAGTATGGTGGTGTGATACATACGAATACCAATGTGAAAAATGTCTTAATAGATGATAAAAAGGCAAAAGGGATTATGTTGGAAAATGGAAATAGTATAGAGGCTGATTATGTAATATGTGCTTGTGATACAGATTATACATTTCGGAAACTGTTGCCGGAAAAGTATATGCCGGAAGGACTTAAGAAAATGTATGCAGACAGAGCCAAGTATCCGGTTAGCAGTGGATTTCAAATTGCTTACGCTGTAGACGGAGTATTCTCGGAATTGACAGGAACAAGAGTGTTTTCGTGTGACGAGATAAATGTAGGAAGTCAGACTGTAAAGTGTATGAGTGTTCAGTCTTATGACTATGAACCTGATTTTGCACCGGCAGGCAAAATGATTCTACAGACTAATTTTTCACAGATAGAAGCTGATTATAAGTATTGGGAGTCTCTTTATGAAGATAAGGTAAAATATGAGCAAATAAAAGCAGAGATTGCAAAGCAAGCAATGCAAAGGGTTGTCAGAGAATATCCGTTTTTAGAGGGGAAAATTCGAGTGATTGATATATGGTCGCCAATGACATATACAAGATATTGCAATTCTTATAAAGGTGCATATATGAGTTTTGTAACTACTAAGCAGGCGAAGAGTATTACTGTGTCGGGAGTGGTAAAGGGGCTTGATAATGTGTTTTTGGCAAGTCAGTGGTTGATGGGACCGGGAGGACTTCCAACGGCAGCAGCTATGGGTAAATTTGCAGCATGGAGGATTATGAAGAGGAAGTAAGGATGGTAGGAATATATTTTAGCGGAACAGGTAATTCCAGATATGCAGCAGAAATGTTTTGTAATGAATATGATGAAGTGGCTAAAGCATTTTCTATTGAGGACGATAAAGTTATTGATTCTGCCAAAAACGACGAAATACTTGTATTTGCATATCCGGTGCAATATAGTACTGTGCCGAAGATACTGCGTGATTTTATAATTGAAAATAGAGAGCTTTGGAAGAATAAGAAAGTTTTTGTTATCGCCACAATGGGGTTGTTTAGTGGTGATGGAGCAGGAATTCTTGGGCGGCTTTTACAGCAATACGGAGCAGAAATAATAGGTGGTTTGCATCTGAAAATGCCGGACAGTATAGGTGATGAAAAAGTGTTGAAGCGTCCGTTGGAGAAGAACAAGGAGCTTGTAAAGAAAGCGGAGCAAAAGATTAGCAAGGCGATTCAGTTTTTGAAATCAGGGAAACCAACCCAGGAGGGAATTGGTATATTATATCGCATGGCTGGTTTCTTTGGGCAAAGATTGTATTTTGGACATAAGACAAAGAATTATTCTGATAAACTGCGTGTGGATGAAGATAAATGCATAGGGTGTGGCAAATGTGAAAAGTTGTGTCCGATGAATAATATCAAGATTGTTGATAAGAAAGTGGTACAGAATAACCAGTGTACCATGTGTTATAGGTGTATCAATAATTGTCCGAAGCAGGCTATGACATTGCTAGGAAAAACGGTTGTGGAGCAGAGTGTGATAGAGAAATATTTATGATGAGGAGAGCGTAAATGGTACTTTTAGTAGTCGATACACAGAAATTAATAACGACACCAGATTTATATAATTTCAATGCGTTCGAATGTGTTGTTAAATCGTTAATTGCTGCAGCCAGAGAGAATAATGTTGAGGTTATTTATGTAAGACACGATGATGGAGCCGGTGCGGAATTGACAAAGGGAACACCGGGTTTTGAGATATATGAAGGTTTTGGTCCGCAGCCGACGGAGAAGATTTTTGATAAAACGGTAAATAGTTCTTTTAAGGGGACGGGGCTGTTGGAGTATTTGGCGGAAAAGAATGTCCACACAGTAGCTGTTGTTGGATTGCAGACCGATTACTGTATTGATGCAACAATTAAGTGTGGTTTTGAGCATAGTTTTAAAATGATTGTACCGGAGAATGCAAATTCTACATTTGATAATGCTTTTATGACAGGGGAGCAGAGTTATAAGTATTATAACGAGTTTATGTGGAAGAGCAGATATGCGGAGTGTATTTCTGTGGATGAGACGATTGAGAGGATGAAGGGGTAAGTGCAGAATGGAAGAAGTTATTAGAAAATATTTTCAATGCTGGCTGGATAAAGATATTGATGCTGTAAAAGAGATTTTCAGCGACGATATTATTTACAGCGAGTGTTATGGTCCGGTGTATAAAGGCATTGGACAGATAATCAGATGGTTTGAGGATTGGAACCGGAAAGGTACTGTTTTGCAGTGGGATATAAAGCGTGTGGTTGTGTCTGGGAATACAGCTGTTGTGGAATGGTATTTTAAATGTGATTACGAGGGCAATGTGGATGGTTTTGACGGAGTTACCATTGCAGAGTTTGATGCGGATATGAAGATTTGTGACTTGAAGGAGTTCCAGTCGAAGGCAGAGCATTATTATCCGTATGGGGGATGAGTAATGTGGCTACTTCGTTAAAAAGTTTGAGAGGATTAACCATGCTAGAGAAAAATTTTAGAACTACGGATATATATAGGATTGCCGAACAATTTAGATGCGCAATAGTAAGAGCAAAACGTAATGGAGAATTTAATTTTAGGGATCGGATGCACAATTTCCCTGGTGGATGTTGTGATGATGCATGCGATCTTTTGGCATACTATTTGCAACGTGAATATGGTATAACGAGTTGCCAAGGAAATGGTATATATCGCGACGAGGACGCTGATAATACTACAAATCATGCTTGGTTGATAATAGATGACAAAATAATAGTGGATATTACAGGCAGTCAATTTAAGTATTGTGCTGGTTTTTGTGAGGATGTTTATGTTGGGGAAGAAACTGTATTTTATAAGAACTTAGAACGGAAGCAGATATATGCTAATTGCGATATTACAAAAGACGAGAGGCTGTGGAAGGACTATCAAATTATAGAGAAATATATAGAATAGAGTGCAAGAGAATATGTGGCAGGAATGGACGTCAAAGGCGAGAGAATTGCTTGCAAAATGTTATAGCAGATGTTATAACATTTGATAGAGGTGATGATATGATTTTTAGTGAAGCTGTAAAAAAGGTCAGAGAAATTAAAGGATATAGTCAGGAACAATTGGCACGAGAATTAAATGTAAGTTTTGCAACAATAAACAGATGGGAAAATGGTAAGACGGAGCCAAGCAGATTAGCATTAACTAATTTTATGAAATTTTGTAAGCAGCATGATGTAGATGTGTTAGAAGGGGATGTGAAGTGAAATGATAAGTGTTAATGGAATAAATAATTTGGACTATGATACTATTGCTGTTGATGAAAATTGGAATGATTGTGAAGATACGGAATTAATTATGCATACAATACACGCATATCCAGCGAAATTTCCTGCATTTATGGCATCAAAAGCATTTGCATATGCAAAAAGCGAAGGCGTAAATATTGGTAAAGTAGCAGATATTTTTTGCGGATGCGGAACAGTTGCGTTAGAAGCTAAAAATCATTGTTATCAGTTTTGGGGATGTGATATTAATCCGGTTGCTACGTTAATTGCAAAAGCAAAAAGCAATGATTATGAAAGGTTAATTTTCGAACAATACTATTCACAAATTCTTGAGAAATATGGTGAGATAGAATTAGCTCCAGATGTGTATGAAAAAGCAAATGAGCGATTACGTTATTGGTTTGAAGAAAAAACTTTTTGTGAATTACTGAAAATATATATGGCAATAGGCGACGTTGTTATTGAAGAAACATATTTAGAAGCGTTTAGATGTATTTTTTCATCTATTTTAAAAGCAGCATCTAAATGGTTAAATAAATCGATTAAACCCCAAGTTGATCCGAGTAAGCAGGAAATCAATGTCTTAAAAAAATTTCAATCACAGTGTTGTAAATTTATTAGGGCAATAAATGAGATAGAAGAAACAGATACCAACATTGAGATTAATTGTGAAAATTTTCTTGATGGTGATAATTTACCACATGTGGATTTGATTGTGACAAGCCCGCCATATGTAACCTCATATGAGTATGCTGACTTGCATCAATTGTCCTCTTTATGGTTAGGATATGTAGACGATTATAGAGAATTACGCAAAGGTTCGATTGGAAGCGTATATAATAGTAATGATTTCACAATAGATTTTAATAAACTAAATGAAACAGGAAAAAGTATTGTAAAATCATTACAGAAAAGTGCTAAAGCCGTATCAAAAATAAAATCTGTTGCTAGATATTTTGTTGATATGCAAGATGCAGTAGAAAAGTGTAGTCGAATGTTGAATGATAACGGAATGGTCTTTTTTGTAGTGGGAGATACTGAATATAAAGGTGTGAAAATACAGAATTCAAAACATTTGATAGAGGCAATGGAGAGTAATGGGTATAGAGATATAAAAATTGCAAAAAGGACTATATCTAAAGGGATTTGTGTTCCATATAGAGACGAGAAGGGCAAATTTTCTACAGATAAATCTAAGAGAAAAGTGTATCATGAAGAATTTATAATTAGTGGAAGGAGGTAAAGTATGGATAAGATTTTAAAGATTCGTCCATATGCGCGTCTGATTACCATGTTAGGTGATCAATTAATTAAGAATGAAAGAATTGCTTTGGTAGAATTAATTAAAAATGCTTATGATGCAGATGCGGAATGGGTGAAGGTTAGTTTTCTAAATTTTAATGATGACTTTACTGTTAATTCTGATTCTAAAATTGTAATTGAAGATGATGGAAATGGGATGAGTGAGCAAATTATTGAAAAACATTGGTTAAATCCTGCTACTCCAGAAAAGAAGAAAAGGAAAAAAAATAAAGAAACTACTGACAAAGGTAGAATTCTACAAGGCGAAAAGGGAATTGGAAGATTTGCAATATTTAAACTTGGAAAAAAAATAAAAATATGTACCCGAAGACAAGTATGGGATCCTAATGAGCAAAAGTTTATTGAAGAAGGGGAGGATGTTGAAAATATAGTTGAGTATGATTTTTCTGCATATGACGAAGAGTTTTTACAGAAAAATGGAGAAGATACGGAATTATTTATTGATAATTTGGAGGTTGTGTTTCGTCAAAGAGTTCCACAAACTATTATAAAGAAAGAGGTTGAACTGGGGGGCGTTATAAGACAGAGGAAAGCACATGGTACGATTATTGAAATATCAAATTTAAAAACAAATTGGACTGAAAATAGGGTAATTCAAATACAAAAGGAAATAGGGAAATTACAACCTATCTTTACAGAAGAGCAAAAAGAAGATTTTCGGGTGTGGCTATATAAGGACACACAGGTACATAGAAGTAATGAACTTTATAGAGAAAAGCTGTTAAATTGTTTAACTAATAAGGCTGTTTTTAAAATTACGAATGGTCATTATTGTGAAAATGAAAAAAGATTTACATTCGACTTGAATGGAGAAACAAAAAATCTATTTTTCCAAGATTTAGTGGGAATTGAAGTATTTAAAAAATATTTTAAAGATGTAAATTACTCGACTGAATGTGGTGATTTTAAGTTTCAATTTTACATATTTGATTTCAAGGCAAAAGATACAAAATATATTTTGGATGATGAGGAAGGCAAAATTGTTAAAGAACATAGAATATATCTTTATCGTGACCAAGTACGGGTATTACCTTATGGAGATCCAGATGATGATTGGTTAAGAATTGATATGATACGTGGTACTAAAAGTGCTGGTATGTTTTTGAGTAATGATCAAGTAGTAGGGTGTATAGATATATCTCAAAAGAATAATCCATTATTAAAAGATAAGACTAACCGAGAAGGATTAATTGATGAAGGGAGAGCATTAGAAGATTTCATAAATTTACTTCAAGTTTTTTTGAGATATTTTAGACAGATTGTGTATGCACAATATTTGATAGATAAGAAGAAAAGGGCAGAATTTGCTAATTTAATGACAGGCAAACCGTTGGAAATTATTGAGGATGTTAAGAAATCCACATCACAAGATGCAAATACACAGAAATTACTGGCATCATTTGAAAAGAGTTATCAATACGAAAAGGAAGTGTATGCTGATAGAATAAGAAAAACTGAAAATTTGGCTGCTGTAGGACTATCTGTAGAAACAGCATCACACGATGTGATGATTGTATTAAAGAAGTCATTAACACAGATTCATCAGATTATTGATGATTTGAAGTCAGAGGGTGAAGTAAATAAGGATAAATTGTTAGAGCAAATGATTTCTTTGGAAGGTAGTATGAATTTGGTCAATACGCAAATGAAAGATATTAGATTACTATTTCCTTCTGCTAAAGCAAAGGCGAAAGGAGTTTCTGTTTTAGAAGTATTAGAGAAAGTTAATCGAATATACATGAGACCATTTGAAAAAAGCCAAATAGAGATTATACAAACAGTATTAAGTGGGGACTTGATAATAAAGGCTACAGAAGCGGTATTATTGCAAGTGTTTATTAATTTATATGACAATGCATTGTATTGGCTCAAGACCATTTCTACAGAGAGAAAGATACAAATATGTATTAATGCCGAAGAATGCATGATTATTTTTTCAGACAATGGTCCGGGAATTAAAAAAGAATCGATGCCATATGTATTTGAGGCTTTTTATTCCGAAAAAGCGGAAGATGGAAGAGGATTAGGGTTATATATTGCTCAACAACTTCTAAATAGATACAATTATAATATTGGTGTGCTATGTGATGAAGATGCAAAAATATTATCTGGGGCAAATTTTTGCATTAAATACATGGAGGAGGAATAGTAGTGGATGTAAAAAAACTTTTTTCGGGAATAGCGGTTATTATAGACAACGAGGTAGATAAAAAGGACGCACCTATTTATAAAATTAGAACTGCTATTACAGATAGCAATATTCCTGTTGTTACATATAATGATATACCAGCTAATGAAACAATAGAGTCGTTAAGGAATGCGTCCTTTATTATTTTAGATTGGAATTTTTTTGATGTTCCTATTGCGGCAATCGATGAGGAACGCATGGTGTTGGTAGGGCAAACTGAATTAGAAAAAGAGAAAAAAGAAAGTTTGATTGATTTTATTAGACTATTACTAGATAAGTTGTTTGTCCCTATTTTTATATTTTCAGGAGTAGATATTAACGAAGTAGAAGATGCTTTATGCGAAAAGGGACTCTATGTTAAAGGAAAGGCAAATAGGATATTTGTAAAATCTAAAACGGATGTAGAATCTGAAGAGCATTTGTTTCAATGTATTGAAGAATGGCTCAAGGAAATGCCCTCAATATATGCCATGAAGGAGTGGGATATTATTTTTCAAACGACTAAGAATAGTATGTTTAAAGAATGGTATCACTATGCACCGCAATGGGTTACGGTTATTTGGAATATGTTGAAAGTAGATAGTTGTGAAGTACACGATGAATTTGGACAGTTTTTAACTAGAAATGTAGCAAACAGAGTTGCTGAGTTTTCTTTTGATGAAACTCTTTTTGAAATGGAAGGAAAGAGTAGCGTAGAAGAGATAAAGAAAGTGATTGAACGGGAACGCTACATAGAATATAGAGAGAACGTACCGGAACAAGCATATACAGGAGATCTATTTAAAGATTCAAAACATTATTATTTAAACATTAGAGCACAGTGCGATTTGTCAAGAAAAGATGATACGGTTAATTTATATTTGATCAAGGGGAAGGCATTAAAAGATAAAGATATTACTGTAGAAGATATTCATTTCGTAAGTGAGGGGCAATTAAAGTTTCCGAATAAAACTTATACGTTGGAAGAAATTCAACAAATGTGTAGTAGTGCATCAGATGAAATAAATGGGTCGACTGAAAAACTGCAACAATTAAATAAGCAATTTAGAAAGTATAGGAATTTAGTATTTTTTAATCAAGGAGAATTGTTAGAGAGAAAACCAGAGATTATTTTAGCATGTGTAGATGATGGTAAGATTATCAAATTTGAAATAGATTTAATAGTTATGTCATTTGCGGAGCTAAAGGATAAGAGAATAGGAAGAGTTTTGCCGCCATATATAACAAGGATCCAGCAAAAGTGTTCTCAGCATATAATTCGTGAGGGAACTATGCCTATTCCAAGAGAAATATTTAGTAATTTTGACGAGTAATGATAGAGTGAGGATATTCTATACATACCCTCTGAAAAAATACTTAACAGAGGGTATGCGAATGAAATTATGAATTTAGAAAGGCTCTAAACTATCCTCCGCATCCACCCATGCCTGCATCTCGCCATCAAGAGCAAGCCGGGTATATTCCAATGGATTATCAATTGCCAGAGCATTCAAGCACCGTTGGGAATTAGGTGTGGTCCGTATCCCGGATTCTGCCTGATTGCAGTCAATCCGGAGAATGTAGCCGTCATAGTGGTTAATGTCGATGCTATTGTGCATCGGGTTGTATTCTGCGTGTATCAATTTCATTGTTATCAGTCCTTTCATTTGAATTGGTGGTAAAAAGCCCATCTTTTAATTTGTATGTTTATCTATTAATGCTACAAAAAGATAGCGAAGAAGCCACCAATATATTAAAAAAAGGGCTTTCTTATGCCAATATCTTTTCTAATAAAAAAGCACTTATTAGCATATACAATAATTTGGGGAATATATATGCTGAAAAACTTCTATATTCTCAAGCATTAGAATATTATAAGGCAAGTTATCAAGTGCTGAAAACAATATGTTTGCCCTCTAATAGTCTACGCTATAGAGGGCTTATATGCAATATTATTAAACTTTCAGCGTATCTACATGATGAAGAACTGACTCGTGAAATATTAGATAATTATAGTTTTGATGAATTAGGAAACTTTATCTGTTTATATCAAAACAGTGAACATCCAGCCGAAATTTTGGCAAATAATTACGGAATTATGGGACACAATGGATGGGACTATTTATATTATTAACTTGTCAGTTAATAATAAATTGCCGTTTCGGTCTACGATGATGTCACCTTTTCCAACACGATGAGAAAACCAATGTTGGTTATCAGTGATGGCCGTAATATTATCAGAAAAATAGATAATAGCAATATTTAATCCACAAAGCCCCCAAGGCAGAAAATCTTCAAGCGTAATGTATGAAGATGCTTGATTTTTGAATTCAAAATAATCAGCCATAGAAGCTTTTAAACAGCGCAGTAGTAAAAGATGGTATTCTTTGGCTAAAAGGGATCTACTAAAGTTTACTAAAACATAAGAGCTCATTGAATTAAAGTTAATATTAGCAGCATATAAATGTGGTAAAATTTTCATCCCATCATTTGGCAATGCGCTTTTCCATTTCTTAATGAACAACGCACGGGTATCATCTTCAGCAGCTAGTCTTGTTGTACCAGATACTTTGCCACGATGATAAACAATTGCATCTGAACAATAAACACATTTATAGGAATTTTGCGTAATACGATAGGTAAGATCAAGATCACAAAAACCATTATAAAATTGTTCATCAAATCGACCTATCTCTTCAAAAACACTTTTAGGAATTAGTATACAACCGGATGATGTATCGTTATTATGCGATGCTCTTTTAGGAATTATTGATCCTATATCAAAACCTGTACAATACTTCAAAATACTTTTTTTGCAGGCAGATATTTGGTTAGAAAATGTTAATATTTATGAAGCAGAAAAATTATTTGAGAGAGCATATAAAATTATTAACGAAAGATATTCACTGTTTACTTCAAAGGATATTACACATTTTTTTCATAGGTATATCAATCAAAAGCTGCACACATTGCAATATGATAAAGCCGTTAAAATACTAGAAAAATTTGAGACACTTGATAATTTAGCGCCAAATGCGTCGTTAATAATTGATGATAGATATTGCGTTGCTCTTTACAGTTTAGGAATAGAAAAAGAGGCTTTAGAAAGAATTAGTCGTGTAATTGAATGCGCTAATAATAGAGGTGATAATACTTGGCTAAGTATCGCATATTCTGATAAAGCTTTTACGTACTTCTTCAATAGTCGAAAAATTGATAAAGTAGTTTCTAATTTCAAAAAAGCAATTAGTTATTTTGAGATATGCGATGAGAAAGAGTCTATTTCAAGAAAGATTGAAATCCTCGCACAGTCAGCTATTGTCCATATTTTAGAAGATGATTTTGCACAAGCAACTATTTGCGTACAGAAAGCTATTTATATAGCTGAAAAAAATGCTCATGGTTATTTATTAATTCCATAAGGAACTGTTTTACAGTCTGATGGATGATGCACAAAGATATGATGCGACTGCAGATATGCTCAAGGATGTGAGAGAAAGCTTATTTACAAAGGTCAGTGAAATCGATACAAATCCGGATCGAAAGGTGCAGAGTATTATAACCAATGAGATTGTCCGGCCGATGGAGAAAAATATTGATGCAGAGACCGGACGTCTGCAAAAAGGAGAAAAGGATGCGCAAAAAATCCTGTGGACGTATCTGGGACTGCTTGATAACTATGATCCTCTGGAATTTGTGGATACGGAAGAAATCAATGGGGAGCTTTTGAAGGCCGAAAACAGCATGAAGGAGATGGAGGATGTTATTGAAGAAAATAATCTGACATATTATGAATTTGTATCGGACGTATATGATACTTCTGATGAAAATTATGAAAATCTCCGTAAAGAGGTAGAGACACATAATGAGACTTCGGCATCCAATATTGAAATGACGATCCAGCAGACTAAAGAAAAACGAAGTGAAAAAAATCAGATCAATACCGAGCTGTTAAATGATTTTGCAAAAAAACTGCCGTTTACAAGACTTGGAACACTGGAGAACAGAGAAGTAAATGAGTTTATTGTATCACCAATCAATATTGAAGGAACAGAGTATACACAAAACCGGGCAATACTGACAAAAACAGATAAAGGACATTTGCCCGTGGCAGCAGTTGCTGTGGCTGCCGTAATTATTCTGATAAGTAATTTTTTGCTTATATACACAAAGGAAAGGAGGAGCAGACATGAAACTGGATTATGATGAATTAGCGCAGGGGGCAGTTGAACTGGATCAGCTTGCAGATGAAATCAATGAACAGGCAAATACCATGAAGAGCAAGGTACAGATTCTTTGTGATGCATGGGATTCTCTTGCCAAGAGTGCATATGAAGAAGATTTCAACATGGTATAACCTGTTAGAGAAGGAAGAAGCAGGAAGCAGGCAGACCTACCTGTGGGACGGAAACGTGGCAGGTATGAGAGAAGAGAAAAACGGACAAAATGGCTGGAGTAATCTTTCTAAGCATCCGGACACTGCATATTACCTTCAAGATGAATTGGGAAGTCCCATCCGCCTTCTGGATGAAGAAGGTAATATGCGGGAAACCTATGGATATGATGAATTCGGACAGGACCTGTACAGGAATCAGGGACATATACAGCCTTTTGGCTATACAGGTTACCAGAGTGACCGGATTGCAGGGACCTACTATGCCCAGGCGAGGGAATACAGGGCAGAACTGGGAAGATTTGCTGCAGAAGATTTAATTAAAAAGGGGTTAAATTGGTATATATATTGCCAAAATAATGCACTAAAGTATTATGATCCATTAGGCTTAGAAAAAATAGTTATTTCGGGAGGTGTATATTCAGAAGATAAAAGAAATAATAATACTTATTATTATGAATTTGTAGATGCTTCTATTGCCCAAATTAATGAGTGGAATAAATTGAATAGTGAAGAAAGTATTATGTGGATAATAGCGGATAATGGATGGTCAGAGTTAAATAAAAGAGAGTTGGAAAAAACAGCAGAGAGCTTGGATGTTAATATACAATTTATTACAGATAAAGACGAATTGTTTGACTATTTGAATAATAAAGGTGGAGATGCAAACGAACGAGAGGAAGATAAAATTACTGATATTTCGGTGTTTTCTCATGGGCTAAGTGCTAATAATGGTACAATTAGTTTGGGATATAACTATAGTGGGGGATATAATAAAGATTTAGATATTGGTATTGATGATATAAATGAAATAAAATTAGAATCTTTTGCAGAAGATTTAAATAGCAATTTCTATTCATGTAATCTTGGAACGGCGGGAGAGGATAGTTTTGCACAAAAATGGGTAGACAAGTTTGGCGGGATAACTACGGCATTTAAAGGTAAAACAGATTATGCAAAAGTTCCAGACAATTCTTGGAGTGTAAAAATTGTAAGAAAGTTAACACAGATGCTACTAGGGGTTTCTGTGTATGGAGGATGTCCTCATTTTCCAATAGCAGGAATAGATGCAGAACAATTATTTTTTAGGCATGTTTGAAGTTAATGATATTAAATCTGTTAAGCCATTCTCTTTTGATTAAGGAGTGGAACGATTCGATGCAAGCGTTATCATAAGGATAACCGCTGTGAGAATAACTTCTCTGCATTGTTTCAGTGGCTTCACGCCACGCAGCTGACACATATTGACTTCCACGATCAGAATGAATAATAAGTGGCTGGTCAGTATTACGACAAGCTTTGGCTTTGTTGATAGTTTCAATAACTGTAGATACTTCCATAGTATCTGCAAGAGTCCAGGCAATGATTTTCCTGGCATATAAGTCCATTACGCAGTTGAGATATACAAATCCATCCAGGGTCCAGATGTAAGTAATGTCTGTGCACCAAACAGCATTGGGACGATCCGGGTTAAACTGTTCATTGAGAACATTGTGGAGTTCTTTGCTGAAATCAGAATCTCTGGTTGTGGTAGTCCAAGGTTTCGTCCATTGGGCACGAATGCCCATTTCACGCATGTATTTACCAACAGTGCGTTGGCTGATGGTTTCGCCAGATTTGCGTAGTTCTTGAGAAATTTTAGGAGCACCGTAATTCTGTTTAGAATTATCATAAATTTTCTGGATTTCCTTTTTAACAGCTGCTTTTCGCCGACGAGAAGGAGAGAACTTTCGATTAAGAAAGGATCTATATCCAGAGCGAGACACGCCTAAAAAATTTAGCATTCCGGAGATAGAGATGCGGCGTCCAGTTACTTTAGCAGCCTCTACCTTTGCAGAAACTTCCGTATAGATAGCTTCTGTTAATCTTTTTCCAGAATGCCGATGGCTTTTTTTAACACATCAAGTGCATCCTGAGCATCACGGAGTTCACGCTTAAGACGAGCAATTTCCTTCTCTTCTTCAGAAGCGTAATTACCGGAACCGATAACGGGAATATCACCGTCGTTATCTCTGAATTGGGATTCCCAGCGAGCAAGGGTACTGACACCGATGCCTAGATTCTTTGCACATTCAACCTGTGTAAGATCAGGATGTTCTTTGCGATAGTTGACAGCATCCAACTTGAACTGCTTGGTGTGATGAGTTTTTTGTCGTGACATAATGAGTTCCTCCTCTTGTAGATTATACAACATTTTAAGGGGATATCTCATTTTGTTTTGTACTATTTAGATGCTAACACTAATCAAAGACAAAATAGATATGGGATAAATTGGGAGGTTATATATGTCATTTGTAATTAGAAAGAGAGAACTGGTAAATTTTGCAACACCACAAGAGATGTATGATGATTATAAAAATAGGAGAATAAATGGTATACAGGATTATCAGTCGAAGATCCATTACCTGAAACAAAGTCTTTCTAAGGTCAGAGGAACCCCGTTTTGAAGTTGGAACACTCTTTTGCTCGTAGCTTCCGGATTCATTAACACCGGGATCTACACCGGCAAAAGCAGTAAT
>Ga0129314_1000578_pt1 | contig 36962 bp, 30 predicted proteins | sample O1111metagenome_FD_94431 | JGI IMG/M metagenome (GOLD analysis project Ga0129314, IMG submission 94431) | Orangutan individual fecal microbial communities from fecal samples from Wisconsin, USA - O1111 metagenome | ecosystem: Host-associated > Mammals > Digestive system > Large intestine > Fecal... | reverse complement strand
TAGATATCCTCGTCTGCAAGGTAATAGTAGGTTCGGCCACCTTCCTCAAACTCCACACTGCAAAATATCAGGGAGTTGGTTCGGCGCTTGGGCCTTTTGAAGACAACCGGATCAAGAGCCTCACTGCCCATATAGAAATTGATAAACTCCCGCAAGTTCTCTGCAAACGAGGGCCAATCATTTGGCAGTCCGTCACGATCAAAGTCGCCAGTCAATTTCTGTTGTGGTGCTTTCGCAAAATCAACAGTAATTGAGTAGCTGCGCTTCTCCAGAGGATCAACGATTACATCCTTCGGTTCCTCGGGGAACGTTGAGAAGAGTTCAACCGCATCTAAATCATCAAGGAAGTCTCTAATCCCTTCCTCCACGTGATATGTGGTCGTCACGCTGCATCCACTGCCAATCACCCGGTTATAGGTAATCTCTTCGCTCTCTCGATCAATAACGAACTTTTCACGATAATCCCAAACAACATACTCAGCAGTTTCACTGATGGGCGTGGGAGGCTTTATTTTGCTGACACGTTGATATTCAAATTCGATTCGGTTAACTCGATCTTCTGCTGCGTTGCCATCAAAGGCGAAGAGGTCAAAACCAATGGTCTCTCGCATCCAGCCGGATGTCTCTTGAAAGAATGCGTCGGTTACTTCGCAGAGGGGACCACGATACAAATAGCACTCACCATCAGCGCTTGTGATCTCCAGCTCCCAGCCGCCAACATCCATCACAATCTCACAGATATGCTCCTGGGCAAAATGGGCGCAGATGCCTCTGATGATGCGCTCAGAACTGGCGGCATCCACTCTGAACTGAGTCGAGCGAAGTTGTTCCATGCCACCAAGATCGGTATAACCATAGCCAGAGCGCCATACCAGACCATCTGGGCGAAGCGTTAGTCTTTGCTCAATCTCCTCGCCGATATCGGGGCGGGGGCCATATCCACAGTTGTTGGAAATAAGACGAATTTTCTTTGCCGTTTCATAGGGGTATAATTCTTCGACAATTCGTTTTGCCATGCGCTCACCTCCCCATGATAGAATCCCCGGTCAATGTTCAATCAAAGGCTATAATAGTAGTCCTTAATCTTCTGCGCCATCATCGTGCGGCGATCTTTCAGGAACTCTGGATAATCTGCCGCAGTCATGTCGATAATGGAGGCCGGGATGCAGTTGGCTGCAAGGTTCGTCTCGAAAGTGTCCAGATCAGTTATAGTACCGACGGAAATCGCTCCGGTGCTACACTGGGCCTTTGCTGCGGCGAAATAATCATTGGGGGCCTTCATCCCGATGGAGATGTTCACACCTGTATCAAGGTAAGCATAGTTCGCCACCTGATTGTACTGCCAACGATCATTAAATCCGTTCTTCTTCAGGTATTCCCTCGGGAAAATATGGTGGACATCACCGGCAACAGAAATCAAATCAGATACTTTAGAACTGTTGGACAACAGCGACCGGTCACCCGCAAAAATCTGAGCTGCAATATAGGTGTTGAAATAGGGACTGTTAATAGATGACGTTTCAAGGTTTTGAACCAAACGAACATTCCAAAATGCGTCAGAGAGAAGAGCACTTTCATTCTCTTCCAGGAACGCCTTAAATCCCTTAGCAGCAATAGTTCTCAGGTCCCGATCCATCTGGGATTCTGGAGAGCCTATATAACGGCTTGTGAGCGTAGACAGTACAAACCATTTCTGGATGCAGCGCTTAATTTCTATCTTGGGAACCTCACCGCTCTGCTGGAGAATGAGATATAAGGTATAGGCAAAATCAAGGGTCATCTGAGAATTGAGCAATTTCGAAGAGATGAATCCAGCAGCCTTGATTGCAAGCACAAACTGCTCAAAGTTATATTGGTTCATGAAGTTCTTAACGCCAGTGCTCAACTTTTCAAAACTATCTTGAGCGATCTCCTCTTTGAAAGAGCGATCCGCAAAGTCGCGCCCAGAAAGCAAGCTTACCAGATCGCCCAGCTTTGCTCTGCCGAACATGTGCATGAAGGAAACGCGCAGCATATCATTGTAGTCCGGGTCATAGATATCCTCGCGGTTATCCTTGAGCCAACGCAGCTTCGCGGCATACTCAGTCTGCATAAACTCCTTGTCGCCGTTTGAGAGCTGGTTGAAAAAAGCCGGATCAACAGCCAAATGGCAGAAATAATCAATGGCCTTCCGGAGTGCATTGCCACCATAGCGCTCATCGGCAGCAATCTTGGACATCGCAAAGTCGGCCTCATTTAACCGCTTACCCTGAGAGTTAATGCGGACAAAGATCTCCGTGACCTCACTAATATCCAGCTGCGGAACAAGGATGATGGCACCTAACTGGCAGCTCTTGATAGCAAGCAGTTGGGTGATAGATTGATCCACTACGTCTTCATCTACATCCGGGTTATTGTCCAGATACTTATTGATGAATTTCCGAGTAGAGAACTCAGGCTTAAACAATTCCGCAATGTCCGGAACCCAGAACGAACTATTTACATGGGCAGGAGTCTGGACTGCAAATCGCTCCTCATCGCCAGTGGCCAAAGGATTGAAAGCAATGCGGATCGTCTTCTCCTCATAATCTTCCGTGAGAATCTTGTGACCGGCGATTGAAGTCATGAGCGCTGTAACACGCTGCTGCCCATCAATCAGAACCTTCTTGCCCACCGCACTGCCGCCGTCCTTCAGTTTTACATCAGGGTTCTGCCAGATGATGAGATACCCGGTAGGATATCCGTTATAGAGCGAATCAATCAGATCACGAACCTGCTTGCCCTTCCAGACGAACGGACGTTGAATCTCCGGGATCGCAATATCCCCGGCGTCTATGTAGCCCAGTATGGAACTAACCGAATACTGGGTTACGGAGTATTTATCGTATGCTACGGCCATAGCCTATCCTCCCCAATACTGCACGGATTCTTAGATTCTCTTTTTTCGATCAACAAGAGTTAGTCATTTTCTACCGTTTCAAAGAGGCTTAACTTTTCTGCACCAGTTTCTCGATGCACAACATACTCAAGAGGACGAATCATGCTATCAATCATGTCAATTTCTTCTTTTGAGCACCCAAACTGCTCATATAGCTGCTTGTCTGTCCAAGCCCTTGAATAATCTAAAAACGGTACAAATCTAAAATTGCCTTTAGAAATGTTCATAGAAGAATAAGTTTCATGAAGCAAGAATCGCGGAAACCGCAATGTCATATATTGTGCGAAGTTAATAGCCTCTTCTTCTTTATCAAATGCCGCGAGCAGCAGGTAAGAATCCGTGAAAACCGAATTCGGATACAGCACTTGCACTGTAGAAATCGCGCGATATCCAATCTTAGGGTCTACACCAACTTCGCCACCACGGGGAACAACTTTTCCCATAATAACTTTGTATTTCGAGATAAGTGAATTCTCTTTTGGCACATCGCGTTCTCTGATATATGTGGCTGCCATGCTATTGCTTTTTTCACTGCAATACATTTTAATTGAGTGTTCGGAATCAGGATTGGGTTGCCCCCTAAAGTCGGATGGGATACCGAAAACATTTCTTGCATATACAACCGTATCCATCTTTTGACATGGATTCTCTTGAATTCTCCGAATAAGCTGAACTGATTCGTTATTTCGCACCAGAATATCATACTCACTAAGCGACCGTTCCATAACCGACTTGTTTTCACCGCGGATTGAGGTTATCTTGCAGTCACCTGAAAAAGAATGATCCCACAAGAAATAATTAACACCACCAACTATGGCCACTCCAGGAAAGAGGACTTCGTTATCAACATAGTCTACAATTTCTCTCATGTGGTTGTCTTGTAAGGACCGATCTCGGAATTCGTCAAGCCCCTTTCCACCTGAAAACCACCTCGACGGCGTAACCATAGAAACATACATAGAGGTTATGTGCTTTGCTGCCTCAACAAAATGATTGTAGACCGGCTTTGCGCTATATCCTTTTCCGCCACCGTCTAATTCCTGATATGGTGGATTGCCTACAACGGCATCAAATTTCATTTGCGACACCTCTTTTCCCCAATAGGAACCTCTTTGAATCTGTTTTGCCGTGCGCTCTGCATTATTCTTGAGTTTATCAAGAAGCTTTGCGTCATACTTCACTTGAGTAACGGCAGAACGCCAACCAACAAGCGTTCTTTTTGTAATCGCGGCAGCCATGGACGATTGACAGAGAACATAGACCTGACTTACCGCCTCATCCCAGATCTGGACAAGATCTTGGGGGAGCATATCTTTCTCTTGCCTGTTTCCAAGTTTGGCCCGATAAATGCTATAAGCTACATATAACGGGTACAAACCTGTTTTAGAGTTGATTTCAAGGATTTTTGCATCAGGATTACCGACTGATTTCTCAGTAATTTCTCCGCGTTCAACAAAGCGAGGCGCTGAAAGTCGCCTATAATACTCATCGGTGTTTTCTTCAAAACTCTCATTGTAGAAACACCAACCGCCAAGCGTGTCAGACAGGTGCATATTAACCACACGCCAGGGTGTCAACACCGTCTCTTTGGATGGGTTATGGAAGTGGCTGAATATGTCGGTTATGGCAATTACACGCTCAGTCGGAGAAAGCTCGTCTGCTTTTCGCGCTCTCTCGCGGATAATTCTGCCAGCGCCAATAACGGTCTGCTGATTGTAGTATTTAACGAGATCAAGAAAGTCTTTCTTGGTCAACTTCTCAGGCATAAACACATCCCAGGAAGCCTGATCAATTCCCGTTATGATTTGACCAAGGCGGCCTTCTTCAATATCAAAGTCGCCGCCGTAGAAGAGAAGGGGGATGCGGATAGAAATCGTCCTGAGCTTTTCGAGGATGTTCTTCTCAAGTTCCTTCTGCTCCTTCTTCTTGTCCGTATCCTTTTTGTCGGGCGTCTTTCCAGCTGTCTTTTTGCCCCTTTTCCCTTGCTCTGTTCCGTTATCGGCCATTCCAGCACTTGTAAGCGGACTCTTTCCTTTGGTTTCCTTCAGCTTCTCAAAGATGGCATTCATCTTTTCGATGTCAGACTCGCTCAGCGACTTGAACTTTGACATATCGTATATGCCATTATCCATGAAGCCCGTCTTTAGGGCACGATCGATCTGAACACGGTTAATCTGACTGACCAGAGATTCAACGCTGAACGGCTTGAACTCAGCCCCATCAATTGCGATGACCGGACAGAATTTGAGGAAATCTTCAAATGCTCCATGCTGATCATCGTCATCAACAACCGTGCCCGTTTTACCATGTCTTGCTCCTACAATGCTCTCTGCTATGACAAGCAGAGTCCTGTCAGGAGCAAAGTCGTAAACATAGGCATTACGCTTGGGCACCCCATTGATCTTGCCAGCAGACTGCACTCTGAAGATTGTCTGCATATACGCTTTTGCATCCGTGGTCTCAGAGCCGGAGAGCATAAAAACGGAAGACCACTCTTTCACCGTCACGCCAGTAGTCAATCGTCCGCACGAAAGGGTGATAGAGCAAGGATGATTCTCAATGGTTTTTCGGACGTGTGCCAAAGCATTCTGATAATGCTTCTCTTCATCGTGATCGCCTTCACCGGCAACATTGGCAATTCCGAAAAGCACTTCCTGACCAAACCACGGGTGATTCTTCAGCATCTTACTGAGCGCAGCAGCCTCTCTCACACCGGGAACCATCCAGAGGCTATGTGCGTTCTGCGCAACACCACTCTTCGTTACATAAGGGAACTTACTTCTCTCGTCATTGACGGAGAGTAAGTCCAAAAAACGGCGTACAGCTTCAGGATGAACAAAGTCACCCAGTTCTCGCCCATCTGGGATAGGTTGTCCATCTTTACTAAGATCGCCAGTCCATGTCCGGAAGAACTCGCGGAATGAGAAAGTTTTTCCACCCAGGTCGATGCCTTTTTCCTTGATTGCACGCTCAAGATCAAACGTGTTGATGTTCATAACAGGCATATCTTCATAGGGGTTATCTTCACCGGGATGCGTTTCGCTCCACTTGAGCTTTGCGTCCTGTTCCATCACATAGTCCCAGGTGTAGACGCTACCTTTTTCAGTGTAGTGGTCGAACAGATTGTAGGCCGTTCCCGAAAGATCAAGGCGCTTTGTGCCTTTCTTAATTAAGCGATCAATTACTCTCTGGCCAAGAATAGTTTTTGTCCCCTCGTGGGCCTCATCTATAATGACAAAATCCCAGTCGGTTTCAAAGACAATGCCGTTCTTCTGGAAGCGGCCACCAACAATTTTAGATCCACGCAGATCCTGAATGGATGCAAAGTACACAAAGCTTCTTCCTTCTGCAACGAGCTGTGCAAGACGTGCATCGTTAGCCTTATCTGCGGCCTCGTTCGTTTCGTCATCATCCAGCACGCTTTCTGCATCATGGATTTTTGTTAAGAAGACATACTTATCGTTCTTATCAAAAACGTGATAGAAGTCAGAACCCCAGCTATCCTCTACAACAGGGCGATGCGTAATGATGATCGTCCGCTTAAAGCCCATTTCTTTGACCAGATTCAGTGCGGTGATGGTTTTGCCAAATCGCATTTTCGCGTGCCAAAGCATATCGCTCTTTTTCCCAAAGCGATCCTTCGTCATCTTTACCGCAGCAGCCTGCTCTTCCCGCAGGTTATAAATTGGTTTCGCAGGAAGTTCAGATGTATCCAGATAGGTGCGGAACTCCTTCGTTGCTCGGATGGCCGCTTTGACGGTATCCAAATCGACAAGGAACCACTCACGACCACTATCATTTGTCGCATCGAAAGTCTGATTACTTATGCCTATGTGGTTGAGAACCGTATGGACTTCTGTATCTCGATATGTTTCGTAGTTCTGCGTGTTCTCATTATACCGGATCAGTGCCTCGCAATAGAGAAGCTCCGCACCAGCGGCGGCAGTGCCGCTCCAACTGCGAATTCTGCTCTCTGCCTCTCGCTGAAGAACCGGATCGTTCGGTGTATATAAGCTTAATTGCTTTGTTGGTGTGAACTCAGTGTCGCCAATTTTGAGCATCCCTTTGTGTCTGCCGTCATCAATTTTGGCGCAGTAAACGAGCTTATACTTTTGAGCCATTGCGTTTCTCTCCCTTCTTGATGAAAGAGTAAAACTCGACCGATCTGTTAGCAGGCCAGTCATAGGTGCGGCTATAAATTCCGTTGTGAAGGCTATGATCGTTTTTCAGGCATCCTATACAGCCCGTAGAAATCAACTCGCCATACAAATTGGTCTGACACTCGATCTCATCGTGGCAACTGTTGGGGACAACATACTTGATACCGTCCATCTGCCAGATATTCCACGCAACGATCTTGGCGATCTTGATGTAGAGGCCCCTGCTCATCGGTTCGCCAAATCGCTCTTCATAATGCTCGGCGAATGTGTAGAGGATGTTTTCTCTTGCCAAAAGCACGTTGTCGCCCTGCCAGTCATAGCCGTAAACACTTTGGACTGCTCGTATGGCCCATGTGATCCAGTCATCCAGAATCTCAGTGTTCTCTGAAACAATACGCAGTTTGCGATCGAGAAGGCCAATACGTTCAGTAACTGGAATTGCTTCTCCGGTTACTGAATCATAACGGCTTGACAAATAAGGGGCCTCACCGCATGAGATTTCCAAGCGGTTTGCTTTCACATAGTCTTGCCATGTTTTCCCCTTCGTATTGGGAAAGGCGATCTTATCCTTGGTTGTGATCCAAGTGGTGCCCGTCTCGGCATTAAAGACATTTTCACGCCCAAACCATGCACTATCAATTAGATTGTTTTGCTTATTGCATACCCATGCAGGTGTAAATACTTCCGCTTTTTCTCTGGCGCGGGCGCTTTGCTCATCCTTGCTTTTTTCAACACGAGGCCGAATAACGGTTCCTTGCTCACCGGTGATTGCGGGAGCTGTAATTTCATCACCAAAACCGTAGCCTTCGCCGCACAGCTGATATTCTTCTGTTGCCCAAATGATATTTCTTTTGGTTGTCTTATCCTTGAGCAAGATGGCAAGGATTTTGGGATCTATTTCCTTGATACTGTTCTCTCTTACGTCGATATCATTTCTGTCCATCGAGGCACCCCGCTTCTTCTACTTGCTCGTTAGCCACGGGATTATCGGGCAGGAACTCCATGACATCGCCGATATTCACATCCAGCGCACAACAGATCTTATTCAGCACGGTTAGGGAAACTTCTTCTCCCTTTCTCAACCGTGTCATTGTATTCGGTGCAATACCAATTTCCTTACGCAATTCGGCTTTGCTCATTTTCTTATCAATCAAAAGCTTCCAGAGTTTATCGTATGAAATCGTCATACAATTCATCCTCCTTCTACAATAATTGATTTTATTATACTGCACAAAGTCGATTTCATCAAGGAAAAATCGCAACTCATTGCGATTATAAGACAAGCCACTGCTCTCTTTGGCAGTGGCTTATCTTATAATACCAGACTATACAAGACAACACTTAGAATTACGGGATATACTCCTCTGTTAGCGCCGGGTGGAATTAGCCATTCCGGGCCGGGCGGAAATCGCCAATTTGGGCCGAAAGAAAACAGCCAATCGTAATTTCATGAAATCCTTTACACTGGGAGAGTAGTCAGCTCTCGGTGAAAGGAGGCATCATGAAAAAACCTAATTTTGCAGCCATGAATCCAGCCGTGGCGAAGGCCATAGAGCAGATGATGGTTGAACAGGGAGAAAAGTTCTCTCTGGAGAAAATCAACCTTGCAGACCTTGGCCGTCGCACCGGAATTTCTCGTGCCAAGCTGCGCCGCATGAAAGAGCATGACTTTGAGGATGTCCAACACGCACTGAAAGGGCGCAAGGCCACGACCACGCTCCTGAGCGGCTACACCGGCATTCTTGATGGATTGCTCAAAGGTGGCGTTGTGAACTCTGTCGTTTGTCTTTCCAGACTCCGTGAGAGTGGGTTCACTGGCGGGAAAAGCATCGTCAAGGAGTATATTGCAAACCACCAGCACCTTGTTCCGGCTCCTCGCCATGCAGTTGAGCCGCAGGGGAACCGTGGACGCCGCTATTTTACTGGCCCCGGAGAAGCATTTCAGATGGACTGGGGCTTCACGAAGGTACAGGCTTATGACGGGAGCGAGTACAACGCTGCCTGCTTTGCTATGATTTGCCACCACTGCGGGCAACGGTACGTGGAGTTCTTTCCCAACGCAAAGCAGGAGAATCTGTTCATTGGGATGGTTCACGCTTTCCGCTATATGGGCGTACCCCAATATGTCCTTACGGACAACATGAAGAGCGTGGTCATCCGGCGTGACCAGGACGGCAAACCCGTCTGGCAGAAAGATTACGAGCAGTTCATGAAGACCGTGGGATTCCAGACGAAGCTCTGCAAGCCCCGCCATCCCTTTACGAAGGGCAAGGTGGAGCGTCTGGTTCGATTCGTGAAGGAAAACTTCCTTGTTGGGCGCGTGTTCTGGAATGTGACCGATTTGAACTTTGCTGCCTTGGATTGGTGCAATGAACAGAACACCGCATACCACAGGGGGCTTGGGATTCCCCAGGATACGCACACGGCGCACTGTGCCAATGTGGTATCCATGCTGGATGACAGCTATGAAATGCTGTTTTACCTCTGTCCGGAGCGCCGGATTTCCTTTGACGGATTTGTGAGCTATGAGGGGCGGCGCTTTGGCGTTCCCTATACCTACCAGGGCAAGACCGCCCGTGTGCTGCGTGACGGCGATACCCTGTATGTCTACTCCTCTGATATGAGCTTTCTTCTGGCCACGCATGATGTGACCTGGGCACGCCGGGACAGCTTTTGTGAAAACCAGTATGCTTTGCCGGAACAGCCGGAAGAGTTTCCCTCCATGCCGGTAAAGACGGTGATTAAGCAGCTCCCAGAGCCGCCCCGTGACCTCTCCTTTGAGAAGTTTAACTTCAGCAAGGAGGATGACTGGGATGAGTGAAACTCTGTTTAGCGTCGTCTCCACTTGCAGCAAGGATCTGATGAAGTTTGGGCTTACGGTGGAGGAGTTTGCTGTGCTGGCGCAGAAGAACAATATGTCCGACGCAGAGGTCCTTGCAGTGGCCAAGGTTTTTGAATATCTGAAGGCAAAGAAAGACCGTTCCACGGTGGACTTCTTACTGCGCACGAGCCGCCTGCCGCTGAAAGTTCCCAAAACCTTTGACAACTTCGACTTCAACCGTGTTACCGGGAAGAATGTTGACAAGCTGCGCAGTCTCTCTACGCTATCTGCCCTCTATGCCCACAAAAACCTTGCCTTTATTGGGAAACCGGGAACCGGAAAAACCCATTTGGCGCAGGCTTTTGGCCGAGCCTGTTGTGAGCATGGCATGAAGGCATACTTCATTAAGATGTCCGAACTGCGTGACCGAATGACGGATGCTCGACGGGCTGGCCGTGAGAGCACGCTCCTCGCATCCCTTGTCCGGCCTTCCTGCCTGATTATTGATGAAGTGGGACACTGCGAGTTTGACAAGGAGAACACGCGGCTGTTCTTTGATATGGTGGACCGCCGATACCAGAAGGACGGTTATTACAACATGGTCTTCACCAGCAACCGCGACCCTGCACAGTGGCAGGAAAATTTCAGCGAGAACGATTCGCTCTTGTGTGCTCTTGACCGCATCTTTGATGATGCGATTGTCTTTGCAATTAAGGGCGAGAGCTTCCGTGGCCGCCGTCTTGAGACGGTCTCCCTGCGCACGACCGCAGCATCCCCTGCCAACGTCCAAAAGAACGACACCTAAAACCTACATCCAAGCCGGAGCTGGCTACACCATTCCGGTATGGATTGGCGATTTTCGTCCGGCTGAAATTGGCTGTTTTCTCCCGGCTCAAAATGGCGATTTTCTCCCGGCGCTAACACCTCTGCCGATCTCCCAGTTTCAGAATCCTTCAGACAGGCATAGTAAAATGCTTTTGCTCGCTGCTTAATCTCTTCATACTTTGCTGTTACTTCGGCCCAATCTCTCGGTATTTCTCTCTCACCATACCACAGACCAGCAAGACTGCCTACAACAGCTGCGGTTGTATCGGTGTCACCTCCAAGATTGACTGCCTTGAGGACACATTCTGCATAGCCATCTGTCGTGATCAAGCACCAAAGTGCTGCCTGCAATGTGTGGAGAACATATCCTGTGCTTTGGACATCATCCTCATTCCATGCTTCGATATTCTTCAGCGACTCGAATTCCGAGTAGACTTCTGCGAATTCTGGTCTGCCGCCATAATAGCTAAGCGCAGTTAGAATGGCGAAACGTACTGAGCTTTTCATATCGCCACCACTGCACAGTTGGAATACAACGGAGCAGAATATACCGCAGGCCATCTGGCAACGCAAATGTGCGTGCGTGCATTTTGAGGTGTTATGAATAATCTCAGCTGCTCGATTATCCAGCTCTGCATTCCCGTATTGCCCAACGATGAATAAGGCTGTTGGCATAATCCGCATAAGGGAACCGTTACCGCAGGTGTTTTCCGCTGTCTCACCACATTCAATTGCTGGCGTCCTTTTCACATAACGGAATATTGCTTGCTTTGTGGCTCCACCTACATCAAACACTTCATCTCTTGCGGTGTTCTCCGCATTCCAGAGCCAATCTGCAAATCTTTGCATTTGATCATCATAGTCTATTCCATTTTCAATGATGGAATCAATTGTGCAGAGGGTCATGCTTGTGTCATCAGACCATGTTCCTGGCAATTGACCGTGTGCTCCACCACCCACCATGGAGTTGACTGGATCTCTCTTTAGGCTTTCTCTGCTCATAAATTCAGCTGGAACGCCAAGCGCATCACCAACAACTGAGCCAAGAATCGCGCCTTCAACAAAGCGGTAGTAGTATTTCATTTCTCCAAACATGATTGCCCCCCCAAGCCGTCGTGACATCCCGTTACAACAACGCATCAAACTCCTCGACTCGATCGATCCACTCAAGTTCTTCTTCCTTTTTGGCCGCATCGTCTATAATAGACAGCTTTGGATTCCGCTTCAATAACGCAGCTTTCATCTTTCTTTGCTCACGTTTTGTTGTCGGGACAATTTTTTCGCCGCCCCACCAAGTTCGAACGATCTTCTTCGTAATGTCAATCGGTGGGTATCCCGGCTCTTTCTTTCTCCCAAATAGCATATCAATCCCTAATTCCTTCCTTTTAATTCATGGTTTGCAGTTTCCGCAAGGATCAAAGCCCTTATGAACTGCCTCGGATCGAGAAGAGAGGTATACACGGTTTTTCTCTGCGGGCAAATTCTTGCATGTGGGCAGGTGGAATTTCTTTGAGTTCTTATTGCCGATGTACTCGCCGACATCCTCATGGTCAGCATCCGGCGCAGCCGGAGTAACGACTGTGGGATTTGTCTGCGCCGACTCATTCTTCTCGGTCGTAAAAGAAACCGTTTGTCCATCACTAACACAGATGATTGTGCCTTGCAGGTCATTTCGGTAGACCTTGACATCGGCATCTCGAAGACGACTCAGCGTATCTTCCGTTGGGTGCCCATAGGAATTATCCACACCAACCTGAATGACCGCATACTCCGGCATAACTTCACGCAGGAACGGATAACTGGTACTGGTGTCGCTTCCATGATGACCAACCTTCAGAACGGTGGCAGAAAGATCGTAACCGGCATCCAGGATATCTCCTTCCGCTGTTCTCTCCGCATCACCTGTGAAAAGGAAGGATGTCTCCCCATATATCACTTTCAGCACAATGGACGTGTCGTTAGGATCATCGTAGTCCTTCTGCGGCCCCAAGATCTGAACACTTGCACTGCCCAACATGAATGACTCGCCAGTGCTCGGAACTGTAATAGAAACACCTTGCTTATCCAGATACTTCACAAAACTGCTGAAGGTCTCAGAATCATAAGAAGTCACCGGGCACAAAGCAGTCCCTACCTTGGCATAGTTCAGGGCACCGGAAAGGCCGCCAATATGATCCGAGTGAGCGTGCGTGGCCACAACATAATCAAGATAGTCAATACCATTTGTTTTTAGGTAGGAATACACTGTAGTATTCTTACGAGTGAGGAGGACAATTAACAACAAAACGCCAGCTGCGGTCGCAATGGCAAAGACTGCGATCGGCAGAGTCATGTCGGGTTCCTCCTCTACAACGAAGGGGGTGCCGAGGTAAGTCACAGTGTACTTGATGCTTGAGATGCCGGATGCGGTAATCGTGCCGGTATAGTCTGCGGTGGTAATGTAACCTGTGGCGACAGACTTGGATGCGGTGCCGCTATATGTGGCAACGGCAGTGTAGGTTGCGGGAACCAACTCATCGCCGACCAGAGCCGTGCTTTCCACACTCCAAGTGACATTCGTGAGGCTCAGCGTGCGGCCATCTTTCACGACGGTCTTATCGATGTAAGAAGAGTCGTTGCGATCGAGGCCTGTGTAGTTCTTGGTTGCCGTGACCGTGTAGCTGCTGTTCTTATATCCGGCTGCTTCGGTTTTGATAGTGCTATGATCCAGAGCCAGAGTACCCTTCGCATTGCCGTCGTCATACTCAATGGTCGGCTTTAGCTCAGCGAGGATGTCTTCCAGATTCTTGGAACTGGTGGTAATGGTTACTGTCTCGGTATGCAGGTTCTGCTCATTGAAGGTCTGCTCTTCCTTGACGGTGCTGCTGTGGGAGTACAGGAAGCCATCATATTCGAAGTCTGCCTCTGCCAAGCTGGAGGGGTCCTGATCCGGCAGGAGGGTGAAGACCTTGATGGCAAGCTGCTGCCCGTTGAGGTTCTGATACGTGACATCATCGGGGATGTACGATGCGGCACTTGCGCTTACGCACAAGCCGAGGCTCATGGTAAGGACGAGCACCAGGGCCATTGCTGCTCTTTTCATTTTCAATCAGAGTCCTTTCTGAATTATTTGTCGGATGACTCCTGTTCGGAGCCGGGATTGCTGGGGTCCAGACGTGCTTTGCCGTACCGATATTCCGAAATGCACTGGCAAAGAATATCCATCAGGTAGTCGGCGCTGAGCGTTTCAGACATCCAGATGCACTGGCGGTACATATAGATGCTGCTGCAATCGGTCAGCACCAAGGTATGCCATCCTGTAACGGACTCACTGTTCAGTTCATTTGCGGTTCGGTACATATCCGCCTCGTGCTCATTTGCAAACAGGAACTTATCGGCGACGATGACGGACATGATCGGGTAGGTTCGGATCATGGAGACGAGGACGACACACTCCGTTTCTTCATCCTTGTGGATGGCAACGTAGGTGTCGCCTCGCTCTTCCACGATATTGAGGCACGCTTTGATGACTTCCCGGCAATGCTGTCTGATACGAGCATTGGGAGTTGTCATCGCATTCACCTCAATCTGGAGTGACGCTTGATGATGCGGGTAATGACGCCGAATGCTGCACCGTACTCCTCATCCACACTTCGGACCAGGAAACTGACGGTATCCAGCTTACTGGGCAGTTCCTTCGTGCGGTAGGTCTTGGTCTTGGCATTGACGCCGGCCTGGAGCCGGAGATAGATCGTCCGGTCTTGGACATTGGTGACGACACCAAAGTAGTTGGAGCCGGGAACGAGCTTGCGGAGGTTTGCCAGATCCGGATTCTCCACAGCTTTCTTGGCGGACAAGCTGACTTTGAACTGGCCGGTTTCAGGATCGCCCTGTACGCTCATCACGCGGGCAACAATGATGTCGCCGGTGGAGTACAGGTCGCTAATGTCGGCGAACCATTCCCAAGTCAGCTCAGATGCCGGGATCACCGTATCTACGCCGAGCGCTTCCGCGATGACGCGGCTGCCACTGACATCGATCACGCGGCAGGCAATGCGAATGCCTTCCTTGACACGACCGGATGCGTAGTATCGGAGCTGACGCTGCTTGAGTGCTTCCCGCCGACTGCCAACCGCAGCACGATTCTTGAGATCGACGCCAGAGGGTACGAAATCAATCGTCGCACCGAGGATGCGGCCAAAGCGAAGCCGGAAGTTCAAGGGAGGTGCCTGACCAACGGGCCAGTCATCCATGAACATCTCATGTCCGGGGATCAGAATTCTGATGCCCTCGTAATCAATGGCGATGACGGGATTGTTGCCGTCAGCATTCTCAATGCCGCTGACAACACCAGTGAGAATCTGATGCCGATGCGTTGCACCACGCAGGTAGTTCCATTTGACATCCTCCGTGTCTTCAGGGGTGAAGCCACGCTCCTGATCGCTCAGGGTGAGGATGTCATCCGAATACTGTCGGGGTGCTCTGCGCTCTTCCGAAGCAGCAGGAGGCGAAGTCGTCTTCTGCTCTTCAGTGACGGTCTGATCGGTCATGACCTGCTCGGGTTCAGCCACAGGTTCGATTTTCTTGCGAGCCATAAACAATCATCCTTTCTTACATGGTATCTTTCAAATCGACCTTCTTGCCAACAGGAGACTGCGCCGGCATCGGAGAGGTGGGTTTCTTCTTCTCCGCGCTCTTTGCTGCCACTTGTTCAACTTGTTGGTCGTTTGAAGACGTGAGTAGGGACTGCTCAGAAGCAAGAACCCGACTGGTCTTTTTCCAGTCGGGTTCATGAAGGATGGCCTTCCGGCTCCTGAGCTTTTTATATGCCGGATGGAGAGAGTAATCGAAGCGTTTGGCTCGGAATACCTTCTGACCTCGAATGAAAACAAGCTCTTCATCCGGAAGTAAACGCATCACCTCATCCGGCGTCAAAAGCTGACGCTTACCGATGGAGTTGGTTCTGCGGAATCTTGGGGTGTAGTTCGTAATGTGCATGGTATTCAGCTCACGCATTGTGCCTTCCACTTCGACGGTGGCAGCACCTATGCGGTCGCTGATCCATTCTGCGGTGAGGGTATCTGTGCAACCAAGAAATACCGTCGTGTCACAGGCACCGATAATTTCCTGCCAGCGATCGTCGGGATAGCGGTTTCGCATCTGCCCGATATTCTGGAAGAATACGGCTACGGAGCAACCTCTGCTTCGAATGGTACTGCATTTTTTCTCGAAGTCAGGGATATTGCCTGAACAGTTGGGGAACTCATCGAGGATGAACTTTACCTTCGTCGGCAGGCATCCGCCATCGCAATAGCTGTCAGCATAACGGATCAATTTAATGAACAGAAAGCTGAAGAACAGAGAGCTGAGAAATTCGAAGGTGCTGTCCTGATCCGAAACGATACAGAAGTAGGCACATTTCTGCTTCCCCGGCAGTTCCAGATCAATCTCGTTGTGGGAGGTAATGTCCCGCACCTGCTTTGCCTGCATGACCTGAAGCTTACTGCCCAGACCGATGATCACACTGGATCGGACAGTTTCACTGGACTGCATGAAGATTGCATAAGGAGCAAAGGCCGGCGAAGGCGGCATCACCTCACCGGTATAGGGGTTGACGTGCTCTCTGCGGATGCCGTTCATGATTTTGGCAAGACTTCGTTCGCTCTCGTTGCAAAGAAGATCATATACTTGACCGAGATTTCGCTTCTCAGGGGGCATCTCCAGAGCCACATACAGAACGAGCGCCTTCAGCAGATTCAGTTCTGCGTTGAACCAGAAGGCGTCTTTCAATTCACCGCTCGTGCTTTTGAGCACAATATCAGCAAATGTCTGCGCCATCAGCTCACTGGTTCCAACCTCGCCCAAGCAGTTCCACGAGTCGCTGTGCTCCATGGCGATCAGGTTGAAGACCTTAACGGTATAACCCTGATCGAGCAGGTATTGGCTCATGGACTCATAGAGTTCGGATTTACAATCTGTAATTACCATGCTGTCTCCACGCTTCGCCGCCTGAAGGATCAGATTTCGACTGATGCTCCTGGATTTTCCAGTTCCCGACGCACCACAGATTGCTTGGTTACAGTTGAGCCGCGTTTTCTTGGGTAATGTGAACACCTTTCCGTTTTCGGTCATGCCGAGAATGTCCTGGTCAGTGCTCTTCGCCGTCGTGATGTCGAAGCACTGCTCCGCTTCCTTATTGCTCATGAAGGCCGCCGTGCCGTAGCTGCCGGACTTCGAAATGGTTAGGTTTCGATCATGGTCAGCGGTTCCGGTGTCTCCCCAGCCGAGTCGAAGTCCGAAAATGCAGATGAGCGCCACGCCGATCAGAACAGCAGCAATGGCGATCAGACCTTCCGGAAACGTAAAAATAGCAGAGAAGACCTCTGCCACTTCAAGGGAAGGCAATCCGGGTGATTCGCGGTAGTTGCTGCCAGCTGCTTTCCACGCGTTGATATTGATAATGAATTGTGCGATGATCCCTGCCAAATACAGCAGGACAGGGATGAGAATGGCGAGGCTAATAATGCCCGCCAGCGTTTTCTTTTTCAATCCATTCGCCTCCGTTGATTGAGCGCACCTCAATCAGCGGTCCGACGATGGTTTGCAGGGTATCTACTTGGTAGTCATAGCACAGCAGGATGGGACTTTCAGAGAAACCATACGGCGCATAGCAAATATTGAGGAGCGCGAGTAAGTCGCACTGGTAATTGAGGATGACGGGCCGTAATCCATCTCTGGTCACAGCGTCATACTCCCTCGTTGCAATAGCGGGAGGATTGAATCCCATCAATGCTTTTCTATTTTCTATCTGTCGCTTATCCGGGTCGATGATGATGCTCAGCAGCGCATCGCCAAGAGCACTATTGACCACGAAGAAGCAGTTTTGGTAATGGTCGGATACTGTGAAATATCTGCTGCGGGCATTGACCTGGTGGTGGGCGATTTTCTCTGCCACATTCATCCGTGTGCCAATAACCACCTGACTGATACTCTCGCAGCGAAAGCCGCGTGCGCTCAGCATGGTTTCAATGGCAGCGACGGTGTTCTCTTCCACACTGCGCATCCAGAACATCCGGGTGTGGCCGGTGTGGTAGAGGCAGTAGCAGTTGCGGCCCCGGACGATGATGCCGGAGATGCGAGACCCTTTCACCACAGTGTCCGGCTCATATTCCTGAATGGATCTGCGGATTTCTGCCGTGGAGTAAAAGTACGCTTGCTCCGGATCAATCGGGATACGGGTGTTAAGCGGGTTGTTTGCGGACATAAGGGACGGCTTCCGGTCGGGAAGGATTTCCGCCCCTGCGTTATATGCCATTAGAAGTGCGATTGTCAGAGAATGTTGTCGCAGGATTTTATCAATGGAGGAGTGTGCCGTTGGGTTTTCATCCTGTTTAGCCAGAATGTAGCTCAGTGCCTTTGGGTCCCCCGAACTGATATAATCAAGGCCCTTCTCTGTCAACCGCATAGAGCGGATAATTCTCTGCCGAGACCGACCACGAGCAATCTCCACATAGCCCTGCTCAATAGCCCGATACATCACATGACGATTCCATTCCGGATGCCCTCCAATTCGAACTGACAGCTGCGTAGGAAACTCCACACAGTAGCCAACGAACCACAGAAGTTCCAGCATTCGATCATCTTTACTGGTAATCATAGATAGCATTTCACCTCCGCGCAGTCCTCAGAAGGAAAGGCTGCGAAGAGCCTGCAAGAGACTGCCCCTGCCACCACAAAGCGAACAGCTGGCAGTGCTTCCTGCTCCACCTCAAAAAGACCCTCCAAAATTTTTCGGTCAAATCGATACCAAAATATGAGGGGCCAGGAGCCAGTTTTCAAAAAGCCGAAAATAGATACCTTTTTTGAGGACTGTTTTTTTGTAGAATTAGGTATGTGTTTTGATGCGTTCTTTTGCCCAGATGGAGAGGTTTTCGGGCTGCATCAAGTAGAACTTTGTGCAGTCCCGATCCCCGATTTCCGTGGTCTGGAGCACGGTACACAGAAGGCCGGTATCATTGGTCAGCATCACCGACTCAATGACATCCAGATAGCGCTTCGTTTCGATGTTGTCGTAGTCTCTGACTCTGCGAAGGCCCATCGCCTCATCATACTGATGAACGATGCAGATCCCGCAGTCACGGAACCGCTCCATCGGATGCTCTCTCTGGAATCGCACCAGACTGGAACGAAGAGGGCGAGTGATGTATGCCAAATTATCCCTGCTGTTCCGGTTCGGAAGAATTGCAGGGACAGTAATCACGATCCAGCGATGCTGTTCCTGTACGCTGATGCCCAGCGCTTTGGCGAGATCTTCATAGAAGGGTGCCGTATTGCCCCATTGAGTTCTTGCACCCAGATTGCGGAGCGCAACCGTATTGATCTCTGCACTGCGAATCAGGCTGTAGAGCTTATTGTGGGGGTTGCTTTTGGGATTATCTTCGAGCGCATGAGCCAGCGCAAACAGTTCAGTGCTGATAGCCTCATAGTCGGATGCGGCCTGTTTAATCTGGTCACAAAATTGCTTATTCATCTTCATTTCTCCTCATAATTCGTAGGTTTCGACTACGCCGTTGTCATCCACCAGGATGGCATAGTCGTTCTTCATTCTGCGTTCGATCTGAGTCAGCAGATTCAGGTCACGGGTCACAAGGAACCTGACCGTAGCTTCCGGCAGATCTTCCGCGCTGTCATTGATCAGCTGCGTGTTTTTCCCGGTTACGGGGATTAAGTCATAGTCCGATGCCTTTGCCGCCATTGTAATAACGGCAGGCATTTCACCGGCACAGAAGTCCCGTACCCGATCCTTCAGTTCCAAGAAGGCCCAGAAGCAGGCAACGCTGGCCTGGATGTTTACCTTATCCAGAAGGACACGCGTGGAGGTGAGATACTTCGCCTCCGGCGTTCGGTAAAACAGGCCCTCACGATCCATCCGTGTCATGATCTTTCCATATTGACCGTCATTCAGATGAGAAAACAATTGCCGCATCTGCCTCTCTTCAACTGCGCCAAATATGGCCAGCAGTTTAGAGACAAAGGCCAACTCATGACCTTTAACGGTGCTTTTGAAGGACATAATTTCGCCCCCTAATGTCGAAATAACTTTGCGTTATGCGTAAACTTTTTTCCTGTGTTCGTATAACGAATGCCTAATGTAATTTCGAATTGTTCTACGTTCACTTAGGTTTTCGTTTAACGCACATTTTGCAAAATGGTGGGGGGAGAGACCGGCTCAGCTTTCGGTATGCTGCTCTCGGCTCCTCCCGCACCTTATGATCGGTCTTGAACCATTTGACTGAGTTCATAGCGATCTGTGGTGATCAGCTGCTTTTCCAGAGCCGATGCTTTGAACTCTACGGTAATGTGATTGCTGTTGGTGGAGATCAGGCCGTTGCCTCGCTCAAAACGGGTGATATTGGCGATCTCCGTATCGGTCAGCTTCAGGGTGTCCTGCACACGCAGGGCTTCATCATCCTCAAGGTTCAGAACGATTTTGGTTTTGGCGTTGTTGATGATGCCTTTGCCGTACTTACCGCCATCCAGAGCAAAGAAGTCATTGAGATCCTGCGTTGCGGCAATAGCAGCGCCGCCATAACCACGGATAATCTTGAAAATCTCAAGACAAAATTCAGCGGCCATAGAGTTACTGCCGGCACCGACAAGCTGCCATATCTCGTCAATGAAGATTGCCTTCTCCTTCGTGCGGTCTTCTTTTGCCTTATCCCAGACGAAATCAAGAGCAACGAACATACCTACTGTCAGCAGGTCGCCGGTCAACTCGGAGATGTCCAAAACTGTGTAGGGATTAGACAGATCCACGTTGGTATGCTGATTGAAGGTCTTGGCAGACCCATGCACAAGACGGTTCAGGATGTTACCCAGACGCTTGGTTTCAGCGGAGGCAATCAGGATATTGTAGACATCCTCCAGCAGCGGCATTGTGCGGTACTTGTTCGGATCGCCCGGATCAATCAGAGAGTCATTGTCGTGGGTGATGCCCTTTTCCGCATAGGTGCGGATCAGAGCTTCATCGAGCAGCTGCTTCTCCTCATGGTTCATGTCAGGGATCAGCAGGCTGAAGAAAATGTGGAGCTGCTGGATTTTGCGGGCGAGGATGGAATTCTCATTCACAACCCCGTCGATAATTGCGTTTGCAGTCTGATCCACACGCCGAATCGCCATGATGTTGATGCACTGTTTCGAGGCAGGGCTAATGGAGATGAACTCACCACCCACGTTCTTACAGGCACGCAGAAATTCGTGGCCCTTCAGCGGAGCCACAATGAACACCTGAGTCCCTTTACGCCTCATTCGCAGGGCCATTAGCTGCATGGTGAAGGTCTTGCCAGCACCGCTTGTTCCGAGAATCGCCATGTTCGCATTCTTATAGACCCGACTGTTGAAGATGTCCACAATGACAAGGCTGTTGTTGTGCTTATTCACACCCAACAGAATTCCGTTTTCATCGCTCATTTCATAGCTGGTAAAGGGATAGCAACTGGCGGCAGCGGATGTCAGCATATTGCGTTTACTTCTCTCGAAGATGGTCTTATTCAGCTTGCAGAAGGGCAAAACCATCTGCAACGCCTGTTCTTGCCGAAACAGGCATGGCCGGATATCCATGTCCTGAGACACCATCAGACGCCGCACCTCTGCAACTCGCCACTCCAGATTTTCAAGGGTATCTGCTGTTACCGTCACGATAATGCTGGTGTAGTAGAAGTCCTCATAGTTGGAGAGGCCCTGCTTGAGGTAGTAGCCGGACTTGATGGCACCTTCGATATCATCGAAGTCCGTATTGGTATCACTGGCATCTTTAATGCGGCTGCGGTTAATTCGAATCTGCTGGCCGAGCTTGGTCTGGATGCGTTCCTTCGGCTCACGTTGGAAGTAAAAATCCACGTCAATGCCTTCGCCAGCATTTACAAACAGGGATGTCCAACCTGCAACAACACGGGGGTTATACCCTGCGGCAGGCACCATGAGGTAAGCGTGGTAAACGCCATCCATCACGATGTAGGAGCCATGCCGCAGATCAACACTTTCCGGTGCTAAGACCTGCGGGATCGTCAATTCCTGTTTGCCGGCACCCGCTGTAATCTCCCTGATTTGGAGCTGCTGAATCCTCTTCTCCAGCGGTACACGGTCACAGGTTTCCCGGTTAAAGATGGTATAGAGCACATCAAGAAGAAATGCGTTTTCGTCCTCGTGGGTCACTACCACGTTATCGCAATGCAGGAAATACTGCTTCGCTGTCCGTGCTGCCGTTTCCAGTGTGGACACAATCTCCGAATAGTCGCTTTTTCTGTTATTGAAAGTAGGCTCGTACTCAAAGATGATTAGGAACCGACGCGTGATCGCTTCACGGGAGCCTATGGTCTTAATCAGGTTGTAATAGTCCTGCTGGAGTTCACGGCACTTCGGGTCGGTTTCCTTATCCATGTCTCGCTCGATTGCATTGAGGTGTTTGCTGATATCAGCTTTCTTCGTCAGCACCTTGATTTGGAGCTTGACGGGGCTGATCTTCAGCCAACTGGCAAAGGAGGATATGATGTTCTTCTGTTCCCGGACGCTCCGGAGCAGGAAGTTGATAGGTTCCACTTCAAGGATCTTGATGTATCGTTCATCGCTCAAATGAGCGATGCCATGATTGATGTCGATGACAGACACCAGATCCTCAGTGGTAGCTTCCTTACGGGAACGGCGGCGAGATGAAGGTTTCTTCCTTCCTTTATCTGTTCTCTTTGGCTTTGCTGTCGGTTTCCTGCGTTTACGCTGCTGCTTTCGCTTCTTGGGCTGCTTGATCTTAATGCCAAGCTGCTCCGGTGGCCGATGATCTACTGTACCAGGGAACTTGTTGCGGGCGGTCGGTTGTGCCTCCAGAACTGGAGGTGCTGTATCGGAGCGATGGAGCATCCGCCGGTTTAACAGCCACTTGATCCAGTTGATTGCAAACTCAGAAAGGGAATCTCCGTCAAATCCGATGACGGCGAAAATGCCAAGCGGCAGCGGGATCAGACAGAGAAGAATAATGCGGGTTGTTAATGACAGTGGAAGGTTGAATATCGGGATACCGGTAAGTAAAACGAGTACGCAAGCTTCAATCGCATTGCGTACTCGTATCATGCCGCCGAACAGCCTTCCACTGGTCAGGAAGTTTGGTGGGATATAATAGACATCCCGTTCTTCAGTTCGGTTGTTCATGTGCGTTCTCGACTTTCTTAGAAGGCCCACTTTCGCTGTACCCACACCTGCTCTCCCAATACTCCAACATCCTGACAAATATTCGGCATTCGCCATCCTGCGTCAGCTCACAAGTGGAACTGAAGCAGTTCAGCACCATGCCAAGATCCTGTTTCTGTTCGACAATAGTGTGGTTGCGCAGCGGGCACTTTTGCGGTTTCTTTTTCAACAGATGCACACGTTCGCGCTTGATCTGCTTGAGGCGGGCCTGCCTCACAACAGGGTTCCAACCGTAGGTTGAGCAGTTCTCAACGCCGCAGTTGACCATCGCTGTGTACTTACAGGTGCCTTTCAGGGGGTTCATTTCCATCTCTTCGGCCTCCTATCCAATAATCCAGAACGGGCCGCCAGCACCGGCGCTTTTACTCGCCTCGTTGAGGATGATGGAGAAGTCCCATGCCTTCTCAGAGCGAGAGTAGCTGGAGGGATCTGCCACAAGGATCTTTTCATCCGAAGTAACACCGCGAAGAACAATGAAGTGGCCGGAACTGGTGAAGTGGCCCTTACTCATAAGCGCAACGACCAGCTTGCCGTCCGCCAGCGCATTCACAATCCTCTGCGGCTCAGATGCCGTACAGCCTTCAACAGGTAGCCCCCACTCCTCAGCAGCACCAGGGATCAGGGAATGATAAGAGCCGCTTTTACTGCACCAATAACCATTCTCGTATGCCCATTGCGCCATGTGGGGAGGATCAACCGTTTCAGAGGTCAGACTGGATACGACAATGGACATGGCAGTAGGCCCGCAGGCGTAACCGCCAATATCATCAGTGCCGTATGCCTCGTATCGCCAGCGATCGTCCAACTGATTGTAATAGACAACCTGCGTAGATCCATCAGAGAACACGACGCCTTCGTAGGAGATGCCCATTGCGGAAAACTCTGTTGTAGAGAGAACCTGATAAACGCCATCGCTCAGCAGCACGGATAGGTTCTGTGCGTAATTTGCTGCGAGGTTTTTCTGATCAGCAGTCAGCGAGAAGACGTGATCGGAGAAATATGCTTCGCCGTTGTAGGAAATTGAGTAGACACGGATTGTCTGCTCTATAACTTCCGGCTCAGTTTCAACTTGCTCAGTGCCGCCTGCCGGCTCAGACGGTTCCTCTGCTTCCACAACCACCTGTCGAACCTCATCGGTATAGCTGAAGGAATACAGCTTATCCTTGTGGGTGCGCAGGATCTGCTCCATGTCAGATTGTGAAATCGTGGAAACATCGGTATCCTTGCTGGCGCAGTAGAGTGCAATGAAGTAGTTGGCGTTAAATACCACATCAGAACCATAGGGATTATTGACTTCCATCCCATCGCAGCCGGACGCTGTATAATCAGCATCGATGCGGGCCAGCACATCCACAAGTCCTTCAGACAGAATGGTGCTGATCCCCGTGTTGAGATTGACCATATTATCTGTCATCACGGTGCTGTCTGAGATGCCGTTCGGAGTATCCGTTCCATCTCCAAACAGCGAGCCGAAAATGATGGACGGGAGCATGGCCACAATCATGACAGGCAGCATGAGCACAGCTACCAGTGCGATGATCCACTTCTTCGATGCCTTCGCAGTTTCAAGGGCCGCCCCGTGAATTCCTCCGGTAGCGGCCCCTTTTGCTATATTGGCAACTGCCTTGCCGGTCTTAGCAGCAGCTTTGACCGAGCTTTCTGCGGCAGTGCCTTGTTCTTTTCTGTTTTCGTCAGACATTAGACACGATCCTTTCTTTTCGGGATCTGCGGCATCTGATCTACGATCTTTTCATCGTACTTGATTTTCCCAGATCCATCCTCATACGGAGTCCGCTGTACGGTCGGTTCCGCATACTGCTTGTACCAGTTCTGACCGTCTGTTGTCTGGACGGTTTCATAGCTTCCGGTCGGCTCCATATATTGCTCAGCGTTATACATGGCGAATTGACGCTCTGTACCGCCGCCTGCCGGAGTCTCATAACCGGTAATTCTGCCGCCACCGATTTCCACGTTTCGGAATGCAGGGGGCTGGCTTGGAATGGACGTGTTGCTTGCGGGTGCTCCGGGCGAAGATACTTCCGCTGCCACCGCACCGGCTGCCGTGCCACCTTCCATGGTGATCCTGTCTTCCGGAGCAGCGGACATCGGTACAGTCTGGGTTTCAGGGGTAATAGCACCCACAGTAGGATCAATGTGGTCAACAGGAGGTGTCACTTTGCTGTCACTGGTCCCCGACAGGTCAGAAGAAGCAGGCGGGATAACTGTTCCGTGGCCTGTTGCTTTTATCGCTCCGGCACCTTCGCTCTGACTGGAACCATAGCCGAGGTAGCTTGTCAAAGCCTCGCTTGCCTGATTTCCGGTAATGGAACCCATTGTTGCGATATTGCCGGTTGCAACTGCACCGACTACATCGGACGCAAACTTGCCACCGTTCTTCAGGCTTGATCCAAACATAGCGCCGCCAACGAAACTGCCGAGGCCAGAACCTCGGCCTGTCGCACTGGATGCCGCAGCATTGCCTGCCGCACGCTGCGCAACGCCGATCAGACCGGGAGCCGAGCTGGTGAAGCCTTGACCTGCGGCTCGATTGGTTGTGCTGCTGGAGGCGTGGTTTCGGTTGAATATGCTGCCAACAGCCCCTCCAGTGGCTTTGACCGCAGCACCCATCGCTCTGCCGGCGATCAACAGTTCCCCGAGCATACTGCCGCCAGTACGACCGACATTGATGCCCAAACTGGACATGAAGCTGTCAATCTTCTGGCTGATCTTCAGGAATGCGATTGCGCATAGAAACCAGATAAACAAGTTCCCAGCAACTTCTTCCCGACTGGATGCCGCTATTGCGCTCTCCACCTCTGTTTCATCGACTGCAAAAGCAGTTGTGGAGAGCGTAATTGTTACGATTAGTAGGATGCAGAGCATCCACAGTCTTTTGTGTTTCATTTCATGCTCCTTTGCGTTCCGTTGCCATCATTACACAGATAGCGGATTGGCCAGAAATGTTCCGACCATCGACACGAACAGGCGCAGGCACCATGCGTTCATAATCAGGAGGAACAGTTGCCCACCCAGCATCCGGCACCATGCGCTGAAGATGTTAGAGGTGTTCTCGGAAGCTCCGGTCGCAAAGGCGACCGGAGCTGTGAAGATCAGAACACCAACCATGATGTATCGCTCCGCCGCTTCAAACAGCAGCTTGATGTAGTTCCAGGCGATAATGATCACGAGGATAATCACAATCAAACTTACAGAACCACTGGCAAGGCATCCTATGATTACCGTCAGAACACTACCAAAACTTGCGAAGTCGATAGCAGGGAGCGCTGCATCAACGATCCAGGAATACGGGGTTCCTGCGATGTCGAGCACGAGCACCATGATTTCATCTGCAAACAGAGCAAGGAAAATGAAGAGAATCGATCGGAGAAGCAGCTTTGCCGGGTCCTCCGCACTGAGGCCGATGCCGGCTCCGAAATTCTTGAATAGCTGCCAGACAAGATTCAAGAGGATGAAACCGATGGCAATCGCCACAAAGATTTCGTACAGTGTCTCCGCTGCGGGGAAGTACCGTAGGAAGGTACTCATGTCGCAGCCGAGAGCGCCAAGTACGGAACCTGTTATCAAGTCCAACAGGTTCATGATCTGCGTGGCAATCCATTCAACGATACTGTCCAGAATTCCCATGCGATCACCTCGTGCTTACAGGCCCCTGGGACCGATGCGACCCTCAAAGGCGTCAAGTTCATTGTCCAGAGGAATGAGCATTGCAGTGGTCAGACACAGAGCGAATCCAGTGACAATACCACCGATGAGAAAGATGATGTTCTTCTTCATGGATTGGATCTCCTTTCCGTGATTTAGGGCGCTGTCCAGGTGCCACCGGCAAAGAACGGAGTGACGTATGCCATGATGAAACCCAGAGAGTTCAGGATTGCCCAAGTGATGATGATACGCTTGAGCCAAGCGCGGGACTCATCCACGGTCTTGCCGGATCTGGAGAAGTTCATCAGCAGAAGCGCAATACTCGCTGTGACGATCGCCGCAATGGTCGAGATACCAAGAACCTGGGTATAGACATCAGCCATGATCTCGCTTGCCTTCGTCCAAATGGTGTCGCCGGCAGCGAAGGCGTGCGTCGCGGAAAGGGGAATGACCGAGGGAATTATGAACGCCGTGTAGAGCAGACGCCCTTTATCCACAGTGGCCATCTTCCCACCGGCCCATTGTCCAATCGCTTTGATTTTGGAATTCATGTTGGTGTTGACCTCCTTTTTGAGAATTACCGAAAAAATGCAAAAAGACCCGGACAGGAAGCGTGACAGTGCGTTCAGCTTCCCTTCCGGGCCTCTATTTCAGCCAACAAAAAACCGCCCCATGACGGGCGGCCATTTGCAGTGTGCATTTTTCAGCGTGTTTATCTTACCATAGGTAGAATTGAATTGCAATGGAAGAACAGTCCAAGTTTCGTACAACTTTCCTCCAAGCCCTTAGTCGGGCAAAAACTGCTTGATCAGTTCGATGCAATCCCTTGCGGTATAGCCCCAGAGAATGCGATCGATTGCCTTGACTGCGGCGTTGAGGTAATTGTGATAGGACGAAACAGACATCGGAAACCCTTTCAATTCCAGTTCACGGAGGATCTGGTCACGATTCTTGGGCTTCTGCTTGGTGAAGTAGGTGTGATACAGGACAAGGTAGAGCAGTTCTCCACGATCCGGATCTTCACGGACAGCTTCCAGTGCCGTGTTGATGATCTCCAGCATATTCTTGCTGCGGATCACGCTGCGGGCGTGATTCTCCAACTTCGTTCCCGTCAAATCCACACCAGCCAGATCAGCATTGACCTCCAGTGTGGAGAGCCGCATTCCGTGTTTCATTTCCATGCGTAGGTTCAGCTCACTTTCCGAGACTCGAACAGAATACTCTACACGGCGATATTGCTTGAGCAGGTATCTGGTGTTGTGGAAATTTTTCTCGCGGTCATCATGGTCTTCCACATTCCCGGAAAGTTTTTCCACACCAGCCTTCAGTCCACTTTCAATCTCCGAGCGAACCAGTTCCTTCTCAAGGCTATACGCAGGCTTGGCATCAGGACGTTTGGTTTTTGCCATCTCTATCCACCCCCTTCCTCAGCCGGTTTTCCTTTAGGGGGACCACGATACAGACCATCTCCTACTACAGACTTACCCCAGTCTAAGGAGCTATAGAAGATTAAAGGCACCGGACGGGCAAAAAAAGAATTGGCGGGCACTCGAAACACTTGAATTCTCAAGTATTTTCCACCGGGATAGACCTGTTTGCCCGATGGGACGCTAGATTGCACCGTCATTTCGAGGTCTTTGGTGTCTTCAACCGACTCAACTACACGAGCCATTCCGAGGATTTCCCCAATGCGCTGGAGGGATAATTTTTCGCAGTCCTCACCGTAAATCATCTCACGATACCTGCATGGAGAAATGACAGAACCGCGTGAGCTGGAAAAGCTGACGCGGCTAATAAGTCCGGCCTCTTCAATTTTCAGGATGAAGCGACCAACTCGGGACTTCGACCAGCCCCACCGTTTTGCTAAGTAGGAATAGGACAGAAGCGGCTGCCCCTTCATGTTGGCGTAGTAGACAACAGGCATATATTCGGAGCCGGCCACTTGAGGATCATTCAACACGGTATGGAGCCAGAAGTCCATGATGGCATCAAGCTCACTGAATATCGTGGTGCCTTTTCTTTTGCTTATTGTAACGAGGTGCCGCCCCACAGGGATCGGAAAGAAGAAAAAGCCATAGCACTTATAGCTGTAATAGTTATATTCCAGATGTGTGCAGTGGCGCTCCCACTCCCTGATCGTATATCGGAGAATTCCGGCTTCTTCGTCCAGCATTTCATAATCAAGGAACCCGGCATCTTTGAAGTAATCCAGCAGCTCAAGCGCATGAGCCTTTGAATGAGCACGGAGGACTCGTGGTAATGCGGACAATTTGCAGATCCACTGGCCGGGACCTTCCATATACTTTTTACCATTGATATGGCGTGTGTTGGATCGAAAGTTTGCGTAAGAGTATAAGCCAATCAGACTGAACAGATGTAAAGTTCCTTCATTACGAAAATCCTTATGGTCATTGAAGTAGCGGAACCACTTCTTAGGAACTCGCACTTTAGGGAAACAGACAAGCTGCTTTTGCTGGGTGCAGGCCATTCAGCGCACCTCCCTTCAAGTTGATAATGAAATAAGTCAATCTCAAGTTCCCTGGTCTCGGGGAAACACAGGCATTTCAGCCTCTGCCCATTCTTGTGGGCCAGCCGTCTCTCGGTGTGTGGCCTAGCCGGACGGGAGTACCTTTAATTTCCCATGTCATCGTCGCTCTGGGCTTGTCCTCGGCCCTTAACACTTCGCTACAGTGGCTCAAACATGGTGAAGTCTTGAGATCGTATTCGGTTTTCAAGGTGCCGTTGCGGGGGAATAACAGGGGCCTTTGGTCGGAAGTTTTTCAAACTCTTTACTAACCCCTTCACTAAACTGGAGAAAAACAGGGGGTATCTATCACCCCCCTATGGCAAAAAATTTTTGAAAAAAATAAAAACCTCGCCGAAGCGAGGTTGGTCAGTCATATTTCAAGTTGTTCTTTTGCCCCTTCATCCGTAAGAGTAAGTAACAAACTGATGGAGGCGAATACATTGGCAAGACGGAATCGTGAGGCATTTGAATTTGTCAAAAGGGACAGGCTATATCGCAAGCGTGTTCAGGACCCGTCCGGGGAATATATTGCAGTATATGCCAGAACCCCAGACGAGTTGGAGAAGAAAGTCCGGGAATACGATCAGCTCAAGGATCTAAGCGAAACAGGAAAACGAAATCCTCTGTTTTCCCTGTATGTGCAGGACTGGATGTATCTGCATCGTCAGAGCATCGGCCACGGAACCGCTGTTTCCTACCAGAGCTTGATTGACACCAACATTAACCCGCATCTCGGCAACAAGCGTCTGAGAGACATCAAGCCGGCTGATATCAGGGCCGCTATGAACAAACTCGCCCATAAGAGCGAGTCAATCAACAAAAACACCTACATGATCATTCAGATGGTGTTTGCGTTCGCTTTGGAAAACAGGGATGTAATCACAAATCCTTGCCCTCCTCTGCCCACAGGCGGCGTGCCTGCGAAGCATAGATTTGCTCTTGAGCAGGGACAGGTTGATGTGCTTTTAGAGGCCATCAAAGATACCAACGCTTATCCCTTCTGCATGATCGCTCTATACTCCGGGCTGCGGCGTGAGGAAATCCTGGGATTGCAGTGGGATTGCGTTCGGTTGAAGGGCACACCTACCATTGAGGTGAAGAGAGCACTTCGTTTTGAGCATAATCGTCCGGTCGTTACGGAGAAGCTGAAGACCCCTGCGGCAAAGCGTATTGTTCCTATACCGGATCTGCTGGTCTCCTACCTTGCCGAACTCAAGAAGAATAGCAAGTCTGATTATGTGATTGCCAATCGAGATGGAAACCCTTTGTCCGGCACACAATTCAAGCGGCTATGGAATGCCGTCAGATGCCGACGCACCGGAGAACGGACATATAAAAAATGGGTCGATGGAGAGATGAAGACGTATGTGATCTACGCAAAGAAGGGGCAGAAGGCTAACCATCAGAAGCATTCCTACATCATTGATTTTGAAGTGACGCCACACATTCTGCGGCATACCTACATCACCAATCTGCTGTTGGCCGGCACTGACATCAAGACGGTTCAGTATCTTGCTGGGCACGAGAAGTCCAAGATTACGCTGGACATCTATGCGCATCTGACCTACAACCGCCCAGAAGATATCATTATTAAAGTTGAAGCGGCCTTTGCCGGGAAGAGCACGGGAGAACATGATGGCGAAGAAGAAACAGTATGAATATGTTGCCAGAGAGCAAAAATACCGTAAGCGGCTCAAAGATCGTAATGGTAAGATGGTGGCCCTCTACGGTGATACCCCACGTGAACTGGAGTATAAGATTTCCGACTTTCTTGAGGCGCAGGCGCAAAAGGATGAGGAAGCAAATAATCCTATGGCCGAAGACTATGCACAGGAATGGCTTGAACTACACTGTGCCTCTCTGTCCTTTGGCTCCAGAAAAGACTATCAGAGCGTGCTTGATAATTACATAAAGCCCCATTTGGAGGATTTGCGCCTTGCCGAAGTGCGGCCTGCGGATATTAAACGCATCATTGGCAGCGTGGCCAGCAAAAGCGAGTCTGTCCACAATAAAACCTATATGCTTTTGAAGCGGATCTTCACGACCGCTTTTGATGAAGGTGTGATACCGACAAATCCCTGCCCTCAGATGCACAACGGTGGGAAAGAGCCTGCGAAGAAAGTCTCGCTAACTGACGAACAGGTTGATACGCTTCTAAAAGCAGTCAAAGGGACAAGGGTTTATGTATTTTGCATGATCGGCCTGTATGCCGGCCTGCGGCAGGAAGAGATTCTGGGATTGAAATGGGACTGCGTGATCCTTGATGTAACGCCCCGGATCATCGTAAATCGTGCTTTGCGGCATGAGCATAATCGACCCGTTATCAGCGAAACCTTGAAATCCCCAGCAGCTCGGCGGGTGATCCCTATTCCGAGCCTACTCGCTGATTGTTTGCGGGAAGAGCGTGACAAATCCACATCTGAGTTCGTAATCGCCAATACCTCTGGCGGCCCTTTATCAGGCAGCCAAGCCCGCAAACTCTGGATGTACGTTAAGCGCCGCACCGTTGGCGATCGCACTTACTATCGGTATGTGGATGGTGAAAAAACGCTCCATGCGGTTGATGCCACTCTTGGTGCAGATGCAAAACGCGGAAAATTCAAATACACGATTGATTTTGATGTGACATCGCATATGCTGCGGCATACTTATATCAGCAACCTCTTACTGGCAGGTGTCGATATCAAGACCGTTCAATATCTGGCTGGTCACGAGAAGTCTAAGACCACATTGGATATCTACGCCCACCTTACATACAACAAGCCCGAGCAGATTTTGCCGAAGGTACGAGATGCGTTTCCAACACCTTCACTACCCACTGGTCGGCGTGATGGGAACTCTTAATCTTCATCACGCCTATTGCAATCTCCATCATTTCCACTTAAAATGACAAAGAAATCAACACAACCCAAAATATAAAGGGGGCTTGGACGCCTATGAAGATATTTGCAACTTCCGATATCCACGGCAACAGGGCTATCATGGATAAGCTAAAAATAGTTGCACCAAAAGCAGACCTTATTCTCATTTGTGGCGATATAGGTGGCAAGAACACAGTAAACAAGACTTTTCTTCAATTTTCTGAGTATCAAAAAAAGGACGCTGATTACCTTTGCACCGTCCTGAGTGAACTTGATGCTCAAAGCAGATTTATACTGGGCAACGATGATTGGTTTGAATATCAGGATAAGAATTACCTGAATACGGCAGAAAACATTGACGGGTTGAACTTTATCCCCTTCGAATTCGTCCTACTTACACCCTTTAACACCAACAGGGAAGTCAACGAGAATAAATTAGCCTACGAACTTTACAAGCTCAACGCCAATAAGAATTCCATCGTTGTTGCACATACCCCTCCCATTCGTGCGGGCGACACTTTATGGAATGGAAGTCATTGCGGAAGCCGTTCCGTAAGGAATTGGATTGATCAGGTGCAGCCACGGATTTGGTTTTGCGGGCATATCCATGAAGACAATTCGGTTTCCCATATCGGGAATACTCTTGTTTTCAACTGTTCTTGTTCCTACGAAGATGATATCCTAAAAGGGTGGCTGATTGATAGCGATACCTTGGACTATGAAGAAATTGCGATTTGACATAAATGCGTTGAGAGACAGCACTTTAGGGTGCTGTCTCTTCTTTCATACGCTATGTTCAGAGCAGAATGCGCAAGTACCTGCTTGCGTCTTCTGTTTCATCCAATTTTCATCTGCCACAACATTTCTTATATTTCTTCCCGCTGCCACAAGGACATGGATCATTTCTGCCAACCTTTTTCTTCGGTTCTTTTGGACGGACGGATTCTGCAACGGAGAGATCTTTCAGTAGACTCATTCTCAATTCCTCGCTCGGCAGTTCCAGTGACAGAATGCTCCGACGAAGTTCAGTTGCGTCCATACTCCCATCAGCGATCGCTTTGCGAATATTAGGTCCAAAGGAAAGAGCTTTCGGCATATGCTCTTCTGGTGGCTGCATATCAAATAACTCGTCAGGAGTATATCCACGATTACACTGCATTCGTGTGGAGTTATGGAACTTTTGATAGAGTTCTACGAATTTATGCGCATCTGCTTCACGAGAAAAGTCAAGTCCCAACTCATGCAGTCGATTTAGCACTTCTTGTAAACCTGCATTTTTGCAGCGTGTACCATAGAGAATATCGATGAAGATTGCCTCCAGCTTTTCTTCGCTCAAAGAAAAGCGATTTGACAGGAACATTTTCAACGACTGTGTTGCCTGCGTATCTTCACAGAAGAAGGGGTCATCATAGCATAGCAATTCTTTCTTTGCCGGGACATAATAAGGCTTTCCCCTCTGCCCACGGAGCGTTTCATGATATGGGTCAATATCATCACCAAAGAGCGTAACATCTATGATTTCGCGATCCCACAAGGAGCCTGCTTTGCCGTCTGTATAGATCTCATCCAGCCCCAAAATATAATAGTCTTCACACTCATGTCGGGCTATTTCGGAGAATGCTATAAATTCATCCTCAGATACAAGTCCGGGGTTTTGCCCAGAAATAATCTCATACGCTTTCTTCAAAGGAACTACGCCATAGAGATTTGCCATTGCATTGAAGTATTTTCGCAGCACGCGTGAAACAGTGTCTTTCAACGGGATCTCGCGGTACAGCGCATTTAGCTTGCGGCGACCGTATGTTTCTGGTATCGCCATATACTGCGCACCGCTCTCAATTTCATGTGCCATCTCTTCGCCTCCCCAGCCCAAATCTGGATTCGACCGTATTATACACCAGGAGACGGTCTCTCACAAGGCAGACTTGCAGAGCTTCAAGCCACAAACGGAGCAAATGGGGGAATCCTTAACACGCCCCTTGACAAAACCGAAAGCCGCAATTATAATATAAGAAAGTTTATCATAATTATGTTTATGATAAGGAGAATTGCTATGAATTTTATTGGCAGACATTCTGAATTAGCAAAACTGAACGCAGAATACACTCTCGACAGCAGTTTTGTTGTTATCTATGGCCGACGTAGAGTTGGCAAGACAACGCTGATTAAAGAGTTTATAAAGAAAAAAAACGCTTTCTATTTCCTTGCGACGGAGGAACTGGAAAGTCAAAGTATGAAGCGTCTGGCTGGTGTGATTGCCCGCACAACAAAAAACACACTGCTGCAAAAAGCGACCTTTACGGACTGGTTGGATTTGTTTCAGATCATAGCTGATTACAAACCGGACGAAAAGAAGGTTTTAGTAATCGATGAGTTTCCGTATTTGGTCAAGACAAATCCGGCCTTCCCATCTATCTTACAGAACGCATGGGATGAAATCCTGAAGGACAGCAATACTATGCTGATCCTATCTGGCTCTTTAATTGGCATGATGCAGAAGTACGCCCTCTCTTACGATAGCCCTCTGTACGGTCGTAGAACCGCACAGATGCGACTGTCTCCGCTGCCTTTTACAGACATCTATGCGACACAGGATCTCCCCTTCGACAAAGCGGTGGAGCAGTATGCTGTGACTGGCGGCGTTCCGAAGTATCTGGAGTTTTTTGTGGATAGCCGGGATTTGGAGGAACAGTTAAAGGATTCCGTTTTATCCAAGAGCGGTTTTTTATATGAAGAACCCAATTTTTTGCTGAAGAGCGAATCCGTGACTGCGGTAAACTATTTTTCAATTATCAAAGCGATTGCTGATGGACACCATAAGCTTGGGAAAATCGCTGGTGCGTTGGGACAGGAAACGTCCGCGTTAACCCCATATCTGGCAACACTTGCAGATTTGGGGTTTATTGAAAAAAGAACACCTGTCACGGAAAAGAATCCCGAAAAATCCCGCAAGGGTCTTTATTTCATCTCCGATAACTTCATACGCTTTTGGTTCCGATATGTTTATCCCTATAGAGGAGAATTGGAACTGGACAATATGCAGATCGTATTGGATGAAATCGATAAAGACTTTGTTGAGAAGTTCGTGGCCTTTGCATATGAGGATATTTGCAAAGATATATTCTCTAATTTGTGTAAAAGCAAAGCCATTCAATTTGTGCCCTCGCGTGTTGGCACCTACTGGCTGAACGATTTTGATGGAGATACGGAAATTGACGTACTGAGTGTGGATCATCAAAACAAACGGATATTTGCAGGTGAGTGTAAGTATCACACAAAACCTGTTGATGCACCTGTTTATTATGCCTTAAAAGAAAAGGTCGCCAATGCGTCGGAAATCCACAAGGCTTTTCCTGGATACGACATCATCTATGGCATCTTCAGTAAAAGCGGGTTTACGCAAAGGATGTTGGATGCAGAGAAAGATGCCGCTGCATTGTTGCTGATCAACGAGGATCATTTGCATCAAGTATAAATAACTTCAAACAGCGGCGTAAAACCTTTTTCTACAGGTTGAATAGATTGGGCTTGCTCAAGTGAACTGTATATTTTCTCACTATTATGCTTGCTTTAATGCCCCTAAAAAGGTCATCTCGATCTTGTAAATTACAGTCGTTTAGGGACATTTGCAACTCGCTTTGAGGTGGGAAAAGTGGTGGAAACACCCTATTAAAGCCGCAAACCCTTGCAGCGCAAGGGTTTCAAGACAGGGCGTGTAAGAAGTACGGTCTGAAGGCCGCCCGCCGCGCTCCCCAGTTCAGCAAGCGCTGAGTTTATACCGCTTACCTGCAAAATGCCGGAAACCACCGTGGTTTCCGGCATTTTTTCTATGCCTATTACCTAATAAGGGATAGATTGACAATTCGACAAAGTGTGATATAATCAGTCCGTCTGAAAAAATATAAAGTTGTAGCACAGAGGTGTCTGCTCAAAAGCAGATGAAAAGGGAATCCGGTGCGAATCCGGAACGATGCAGTCACTGTGTACGGGAGCGGCCTGCAAACCACTGGGAAACCGGGAAGGGCAGCGCCGTAATGAACGAAGTCAGGAGACCTGCCTCTGTGTGGAATCTCAAACCTGCTGCCAACAGGTTGGTTTTCCTACGAACTTATGATCCGCTGCGGGTCACCGCGCGGATGTATATGTAGTAAGAAGCACCGAGGGCGGCTGTGTGAGACACAGCCGCTTTTATATTTCTTTCAGAACAAATAATTTGGAAAGAGGTAGATCCCCCATGAAGAAAGCACTTGCCTTTCTGATGGCGGCTGTGATGCTGATGAGCATGCTGACCGCCTGCGGCAACAAGGACAATGCTGCCGACAACAATGACGCTGACAACAACGATGTGAACACCGAGGAGACCGACAAGGCCGCCGCCGATAAGGTCGCCGCCCTGATCGACGCCATCTATGTGCAGGAGCGCACCGAGGAGACCGACGCCCAGTGCGAGGCCGCCAAGGCCGCTTGGGATGCCCTGACCGACGCCCAGAAGGCGCTGGTAGAGGGTGAGGAGGCCAGCCCCGATTACTTCGGTCTGGACACCGGCGACGCCTCCAAGGACGATCCCCGCAACCAGGACGAGATCGGCGAGAAGGAGCTGCTGGTGGTGTCCTTCGGCACCTCCTTCAACGACAGCCGCGTAGCCGACATCAAGAGCATCGAGGATGCCCTGCAGGAGGCCAACCCCGACTGGTCCGTGCGCCGCGCCTTCACCGCGCAGATCATCATCAACCACATCCAGGCCCGTGACGGCGAGAAGATCGACAACATGGAGCAGGCTCTGGAGCGCGCTGTCGCCAACGGTGTGAAGCAGCTGGTCGTCCAGCCCACCCACCTGATGCACGGTGCTGAGTACGACGAGATGTGCGCCGCCATCGACAAGGTTCGCGACCAGTTTGACTCCGTTGAGATCGCCGAGCCCATGCTGGGCGAGGTGGGCAACGATGCCACCGTCATCAACGCCGACAAG
>Ga0129314_1000576_pt1 | contig 36980 bp, 36 predicted proteins | sample O1111metagenome_FD_94431 | JGI IMG/M metagenome (GOLD analysis project Ga0129314, IMG submission 94431) | Orangutan individual fecal microbial communities from fecal samples from Wisconsin, USA - O1111 metagenome | ecosystem: Host-associated > Mammals > Digestive system > Large intestine > Fecal... | reverse complement strand
CTCCCGCGCCGGAACAAGGCCGGTGAAAAGTGTGTCGGTCACAGTGCAGGGTGTGCCGTGCGCGGCGGACATCTCGGAGCACTCCCCTTCGAGCTGCCAGCGGGGTTCGTCATCATTTTCCGAGAAGGCGCGGTGATAACGGTCGAGGCTTCCCAGCAGCAGGTGGGCGCAGTTGTGGGCACGGGGAATGACCAGTGGAATGCCGGCGGCGGACAGCCCTTCCGACAGGCGGCTTCCCACACAGGGAAGTATGTAGTCATAGCCCTGTGTTTCCTCAATCCGGTCCTGAAGAAGCGCGGCGCCGGACGGGGCAGGCAGAATTTCCACATCGATTTCATGCGGGGAAAAGGAAGCAAGCAGGAAAAGTTCACGGCGAAGGGCGGGACATCCGAACAGCTTGAGTTTCATGGCGATACTCCTTTGGAAAGAGCACAGGGCTCTTGTTGTTTTCGATGAGAAAAGTGTATAATAAAGAAACCCCCGAAATCAATGGAATCTTCCCCCATAAAGGCCCTGAAGGGGCCTTTGGCGGAGATTCCCACCCCGCCGTGGAAAGGACGGGCAGCAGTTTTGGCAGCCGCCTTCCAAACGGCGAAATTGTGTGGCAAAGGAGAACCTATGACAGGACAATTACAGCAGAATCATGATCCGTCGGCGCGGGTCCGCGCGCTGCTGATCGCCGTTGATACCGGCGAGTACGACGCGGAAACCTCACTCGGAGAACTTTCGGAGCTGGCGGATACCGCCGGCGCCGAGGTCGCCGCGACGATGATTCAGCGGCGGGATACCCCCGACCCGGCGACCTGCATCGGCGCGGGACGCTTGGCCGAGGCCGAACTGACCTGCGAAAACCTTGGAATCGAGCTGGTCATCTTCGATGTTGAGCTGACCGGCAGCCAGACCGCCAATATCGAAGAGGCGCTCGGCGTGAGGGTGATCGACCGGACCACCCTCATCCTTGACATCTTTGCCCAGCGCGCCCGCTCGGCCGAGGGGCGTCTGCAGGTGGAGCTGGCGCAGCAGAAATACCGGCTTCCCCGGCTGACCGGAAAGGGCGCCGCCCTCTCGCGGCTCGGCGGAGGAATCGGCACCCGCGGCCCGGGCGAAAGCAAGCTGGAAACCGACCGGCGGCATATCCGCCGCAGAATCAACGCTCTGGAGCAGCAGCTTGCCGATCTCACGCGCCGCCGCGAGCTGATACGCGGCCGCCGCCGCAAGGACCAGCTCACCTGTGTGGCGATTGTGGGCTACACCAATGTGGGAAAGTCCACCCTTTTAAACGCGCTGACCGATGCGGGGGTGCTGGCGGAGAATATGCTTTTCGCCACCCTCGATCCGACCGCCCGCGCCCTGAAGCTGCCCGACGGGCGGCAGGTGATGCTGATCGATACCGTCGGGCTGGTGCGCAGGCTGCCCCATCTGCTGGTTGAGGCGTTCCGCTCCACCCTCGAGGAAGCGGCGAATGCCGATCTCATTCTCAACGTCTGTGACATTTCGGCTCCCGACGCGGCGGAACAGATTGCCGTCTCGACCGGACTTTTGCGGGAGATCGGCGCACAGACGGTTCCGGTGCTCAATGTTTTGAATAAATGCGACCGTCTTTCCGCCCTGCCGGAGACGATCGGGCGGGAGAATTGCCTGATCTCGGCCAGGACCGGCATGGGGCTGGATCTGCTTCTCGAGCGGATCGCCGCGACCCTTGCGCCGACCCATACCCGGATGAAGGTGCTGATCCCCTATGACCAGGGGGCGGTCGCCGGGGAGATTCGCTCGCGCGGGACGGTCTATGCCGAGGAGTTTCTGCCCGAAGGAGTGCTGCTCGACGCGATGATCGACCGAAGCATCCTCGCGCAATGCGGAAAATTTCTCTATCAGGGGAAGTGAGAACCGTTAAAATTTAACAGAAAGTCCTTGTTTCTTTCCCCACACCTGTGATAGTATAAATAAGATGGCGGCTTGTCTGCGGACAGCGCCCGAACTGATGATACAGGGAGGCTTATCCATGCAAAAGGTTGGAATTACCGAGACGGTCCTTCGAGACGCGCAGCAGTCGCTGATTGCTACACGGATGCCCTATTCGGACTTTGAAGGAATCCTCAAAACCATGAACGAGGCCGGTTACTATTCGGTGGAGTGCTGGGGAGGCGCCACCTTTGACACCTGCCTGCGCTATCTGAACGAAGATCCGTGGGAGCGGCTGCGTAAAATCCGCGCCGCGATGCCCGATACCAAGCTGCAGATGCTGCTGCGCGGACAAAATCTGCTCGGCTACAAGCCTTATCCCGACGATGTGGTGGAGAAATTCGTCGAGCATTCGCTCAAGAACGGCATCGATATCATCCGCATCTTCGACGCCCTGAACGATCCCCGCAATCTCGAGGTTGCGGTCAAGGCCACCAAGAAATTTGGCGGCATCGCTTCCGGCACCATCTGCTTCACCATCAGCCCGGTGCATACCCTTGAGAAATACATCGAGCTGGGCAATCAGCTGCGCGATATGGGATGCGACTCGATCTGTATCAAGGATATGGCGGGAATCATGGGCCCGCAGGAGGCGTATGACCTCGTGCATGCCCTCAAGCAGAATGTTAAGCTGCCGGTCATCATTCATACCCACAGCACCACCGGCCTTGCACCGCTGACTCTGCTCAAGTCCGTCGAAGCGGGCGCCGATGTCATCGATACCGCGATTTCGAGCATGTCGGGCGGTTCGAGCCAGTATGCCACCGAGAGCATGGCCTATGCCCTGCGCCAGCTCGGCTACGGCCTCGATGTGGATGACAAGAAGCTCAAAGAGATCGCCGATTATTTTGCTCCGATCCAGAAGAAGGGCATCGATTCCGGCCTTCTCGATCCCTATGTTCTCGGAACCAAGGCCGGCGCGCTGGTCTATCAGATTCCGGGCGGCATGATCTCCAACCTCATTACCCAGCTCAAGCAGCAAAACGCGGCTGACCGGCTTGACGAGGTTCTGCTCGAGGTCCCGCGCGTCAAGGCCGATCTCGGCCATCCGCCGCTGGTCACCCCGACCAGCCAGATCTGCGGCGTGCAGGCGGTCATGAACGTCCTGACCGGCGAACGCTACAAGATGGTTTCCAATGAGGTCCGCGGTTATCTGCGCGGCGAATACGGCCGGGCGCCCGGCGAGGTCAATCCCGAAGTGATCAAAAAGGTGCTCAAGGACGAAAAGCCCTCGACCGAGCGCTATGCCGACCGTCTGGCCCCCGCGTTTGAATCCACCAAGCGGGAGCTTGGCGCAAAGGCGAAGTGCGACGAGGATGTGCTCAGCTATCTGGTCTTCCCGCAGCTTGCCGAGAAGTATTTTGAGAAGCGCGACCAGCCCGCTGAGGATCCGGCCGCCATTGCCGCCGCTGCCGCAGTGGTGAGCTATGCCGCCGCTTCTGCTTCCGCCGCCCCGGCTTCGGCTGCCGCGCCGGCTGTCGGCGTCAAGGTGGGCTACAGCGTACGCCGCCTCGGTTAAGGAGGTGCCGATATGGAATTTTTGAACAGCCCGTTTGCGGGGCCCGCAATTCTTCTCATCGCCGTCGTGGCTCTTTGTATTTATATCGCGGGTAAGACCAAGAGGGACTATGCCGCCGCGATGAAGAAGTATGAGGAGGGGATGGCCGCTTATCAGGCCGCTGTCGAGGCCAATTCCGGAACTCTGAAGTTCGGCGTTCCCTTTGCCCCCCCTGATCTGACCATGGAAGCCAGGTCCGACGCGGTGGCGCCCTATTTCGGCCCCGCCTCGATGGTGGGACTGGGCGCCGGAATCCGGGCGGTTGGCGGGGAAGGAACAGTCGAGCTGACCGGTGTCGATGAACGCACCGCTGCGATGGTCATGGCAATCCTCTGCGAGCAGCTCGGCGGCGATCCGTCCCGCCTGCGGTTTGCCTCGATCAAGGCAGTTTAGGGAGGACGCAGTGATGAAATATTTGGTTACTCTCAACGGCAACGAGTATGAGGTGGAGGTCGGCGCCGACAGCGTCACCCTCACCGCCGAACGGATCGGCGCGGTCAAGGCGGCTCCCGCGCCCGCTCCTGTTGTATCGCGTCCGGCGCCGGCCGCGGCTCCCGCTCCTGCCCCGGCACCCGCACCGGCTGCTGCCGTATCCGCACCCGCCGCGCCGGTTTCCGGCAGCGGGACAACCGTTGCGGCTCCGATGCCCGGCAATATCCTCAAGGTGATGGTTAAACCGGGCGACGCGGTCAAGTCCGGGCAGATTCTCTTGCTGCTCGAGGCGATGAAGATGGAGAATGAGATTTATTCCCCCTGTGACGGAACTGTCAGCTCGGTGCTCGTTTCGGTCGGTGGGACCGTCAACTCAAATGATCCGATGGTGGTTATCGGCTGAAATGGAAAAATCCTCGCAGCGGCGGGGAAAGCTCATAAGAACGATTTGGCAGCGGCAGGGCTTGACCCTGCCGCTGCGGCTGCTTTTTCCCTCTCTGCCGGTGGAGGTACCCCGTAAAAAAGCTTCAGTTTCAGGCATCGAGAGAAGCGAGCCGCAGACAAGCGGCTTTCTGACAAGCGGCTTTACAGTACGGGAAAAAGCTTTCATTGGAACGGGGATTCGCCTGTTTACAGGCTGTGGAGCAAGTGAAAGAAATTTCAGTGCGTCTTGAGATGCCGGCCGGTCATATGCCCTGATAGGGCTGATGCATATCACGTGTTCAGCACGTGGTTTTGATTTTAACATGATGATGCCTTCTGCCGGATCGGGATGCACAGTGAAAAGAAACAATCAGATGAGAGATATGATGAAGCTCGGGAAGAGGCCCCGCCAAGAGGGAATGTGGAACCTCATTGTACTGGGGCTTATCAGTTGTTTTTCCGACATCTCCAGCGAAATGGTCTATCCTTTGATACCGCTCTATTTGACTGCGGCATTTGGGGCCACACCGGCGATGATCGGGATCGTAGAGGGGTTTGCGGAGAGCGTTGCCGGCTTGCTGAAGGTATTCAGCGGCTATCTCAGCGATCGTTTTCAACAGAAGAAGGCGCTTGCCTTCGGTGGATATGCGGCGGGTGTGCTCTATAAAATCGCCCTGCTGTTTGCGGGGTCATGGACGGGCATTCTCGGTGCGCGGGTGATTGACCGCTTTGGAAAAGGGGTGCGGACCGCTCCCAGAGATGTCATGGTGGCGGAAAGTGCTGGTGAAAGCGGTATGGGGCGGGCCTTTGGCATTCATAAAATGCTGGACATGGCCGGGTCCGCCATAGGCATTCTGCTGGCGTTCATTCTGGTGAGACATGTGGGCAGCGATGGGCACAGAACGGTGTTTGCCGTGTCCATCATTCCGATCTCCTTTTCCCTTCCGTTATTTTTTCTGGTCCATGAAAAGAGGGGAGACACGAGGCCGCGTCAAGGGAACGCTTTTGGAAGAATATCTCCCGGCTGGATGGACGGCTTAAGCTTTATCTCACCGTCACCTTTCTCTTTACTTTGGGAAACTCATCCAACAGCTTTCTGCTGCTGCGTGCTTCCGACATCGGTTTTGATGGCGGTGATACGATCCTGCTTTATTTTTTGTACAATGTGACTGCCTCTGCTTTGGCGATTCCCTGTGGAAAGCTGTCGGATAAGATCGGAAGGAAAAGGGTGCTTGTGGTGGGCTATCTTACCTTTTCGCTGGTATATTTCGGGTTTGCTCTTTGCAAGACAAAGCTGCTGATGGCCCTGATCTTTGTGATTTACGGCGGCTACACAGCGATGACCGCCGGGGTGGAGCGGGCCTTCATTGCGGAGTCCGCACCGCCGCAGTTGAAAGGTACAATGCTTGGCCTGCACTCGATGCTCGCCGGAATTGCTCTGCTGCCGGCCAGCGTCATCGCCGGACTGCTTTGGGACGGCATCGGCGCGGCGGCGCCTTTCATATTTGGCGGGGGCCTTTCCCTGTTGTCCGCCGTCATACTGGCGTTGAAATTGGGGGATGCGGCCGGAATGCCGAAAGATTCGATATAGGGTTAAGAAGCTTTTGCTCCCAATGAAGTCAACGGCTATTGGAAGCGGGGCATTTTGCCGCACACAAACGAGAAAGGTTCCAGAGGCGCGCTGCCGGCTGTTTCGGGAATCCAGCAGCCCTTTTTATACCGCGAAAGGCTTTCGGAAAATGGAAAAGGGGCCGTCATCATGACGGCCCCTTTTGATTCTGTTTTCACCTGCCTGATTGGATCATTTGCATTGTTCTGGAACTGACAATCATTATTTTTGCCGTTTGGGGAAATCTATTCTGGACCGAAATATTTCACCGGGGTGAAAATGTTCGCTGGAAACACTGCGAATCCGCCAGGCGAAACGTTCTTTTCGAGCGTTCCGGATGCCTTCCGCATCCCTTCCGGCAGGACCCAAGGAGAATGCCTCTTTTGCCACAATCAAATTGCCACATGCCCCAAAGCGGTCCGACGAACGCTGGATATTTTGGGTCTGCTGCAATGGAACCGGGACAACGACACTTTCTAAAACCTTGTGCTGCAAAAGGATATCCAAAAGTTTCCTGGTGTTTCCCGCTTTGTTGTCTTCTGCGACGATCCTTCCGACCGCGTTTGGGGCACTGGCGGGGAAACACAACTGAGCAAATCAAAAATCAGAATTTTCAGAATCAAAGCCGATCTGGATTCAGGTAGCGTTTGCGGCCCGACACCGGCGCGAAATCTGTTGGCTCTTATGGGTGCCGCCCTTCTTGTGCATTGCATCCTGCAACGTCTACAATCAAAAATCAGATTTTCGCAGTGGCGCCGGCCACGGAATTCTTCGGTTCTTCACTGTTCATCGGAGCCACCCCTTTCTCTGTAGGTTCATCTTCCCGATGTTCCTTTTGTGTCTTTACTCTATCAGATTTTGCTGAAAATGTCAATAGTTTTCCACGAATAAATTTATTTTTGCCTCTATTTCACAATTCAAAACCCATCTTGACTTTCTGATTGCGATGTCGTAAACTAAGTGCAGGAAATGAACTTGAAAGGGGACGCTGACCAATGAGCGAGCTTTGCAATTGCGGCCACGAACACGAACATGAGGAATGCGGCTGCGGCTGCGGCGAACAGGAGGGCATGGACGGAGTCGTTACCCTCGTCGATGAGGATGGCGTCGAGCACGGATTTGAGATCATCGATATGGTTGAACTTGACGGCGCACAATATGTGGCGGTTGTTCCGGCGGACGAGGAACCGGAGGAGGACGAGTCAGACGAACTGGTTCTGCTGAAGGTTGTTGCCGAAGGGGTCGAGGAATTCCTGGAGGCAATCGAGAGCGAAGAAGAATTTAACCGCGTCTCGGCCGTCTTTATGGAACGGCTCAAGGATGACTACGACTTCGTTGAGGGCGAAGAATAAACGGTTGGTCCCATCATAGAATAGCATTGTGACACTCTGCGGTGTGCGACACTCTCTTCCATTTATAATCCGACAAGCATAAATTTAGGGATTTCAGCGTCTCCAACCGACTAGTGCAGACCTCCCGCCCCCCTTCGGGGGAGTTCGGAAGAAGGGAGCGCGATGTCGGTGGGCGCCCACCCACCTGTCATTGACGGGGTTTTATTCGGGGGAGGGATCGGCACTGCGGGGTGTCTTCAATTATGCCGCCGGCAAAATGGCCGCTCCGGGGAAAACGCTCCGCCGCCGCGAAACGCATCCGGGGACGGCGGACAAAATCCCGCTTAAATTTATTTGCAGCACCGGGCATAACGGTGGAACCTGCCGCTCAAAATAAGGGCGGAGGTGCAAAAGATGTCCAATCATTCTGAAAACAGTTTTACCCGTTTTTTAAGCGGCAAGGGATTTTATTTTGTTTTGGCGCTCTGCCTTGCCGGAGCGGGGGCCGCGGCTTATCTGGCGGTGGAAACCGCACCGGATGCGGTGACCGAGCCGGAGCCCCAGCCCGCGCCGATCACCCAGCCGGGCGATCATGAGGAATGGACCTTCCCTCAGTTCGAGGAGGCGGCCGGAAGTCAGCCCGGAGTCGCGGTCGAAAAGGATCGCGGCGCCGTTTCCTCTTCCGGGGAGTCCTCCTCGCGGCAGCCCTCGCCCGCACAGCAAAAGGAGTCCGCTGCTTCCGAGATGCCGGCGTCCTCGCCGAAATTGTCCTTGATTCAGCCGATTGATGGTGAAGTGTTTACCCAGTATTCCAACGGCGAACTGGTCAAGAGCGAAACGCTCGGAGACTGGCGCACCCATAACGGCATCGACATTGCCGCTGACGAGGGAACGCCGGTCAAGGCGGCCGCCAAGGGAAGCGTGACGGGAGTGCGCTCCGACGCCCTGTGGGGTTATGTTGTTGAGATCACTCACCCGGACGGGACCCTCTCCTCCTATTGCGGCCTTGCCAAACAGCCGCAGGTCAAGAAGGGCGACGATGTGGCGCTGGGACAGGTGATCGGCGCGGTTGGTTATCTTCCGGCGGAGAGCCTGATGCCGTCACACCTGCATTTTGAATGCCGGCGGGATGGAAAATACGTCGATCCGATGAGCCTGATCGGAAAATAGCAGGAATTGAAAGAGAGTCGCCGCGAAGCAGGGGAGCGCTTCGCGGCGGCTCTTTTTGGAGATTGGGGCGAAGGCTTTTCCCATGGGGCGGACCGTATGCCAGTCATCGAAAAAGGCTTGACAGACGCCTCTTTCGGTAGTAAAATATGAAACCGAAACTCAAATTCAAATGACGGAACGATCGGAAAGAAAAGGAGCGGACATGGCTGAAGGATACCGGACGCGCCAGCGGACGCTGGTGCTTTCGCTGCTCAAACGACTGGGGGACCGGCACCTCACCGCCGAGGAAATTTCCAGATATCTGGCGGAAGAAGGAAACCCGGTTGGAAAGGCGACCGTTTACCGATGCCTCGACCGTCTGGTCGAGCAGGGGACGGTGCGCAAGTTCCTGCTGGGCGAGGGGGAGAGCGCCTGTTATCAGTATCAGGCCGGGGAATGTCATTCCCATTACCACCTCAAATGCGCCTGCTGCGGCGCGCTGCTGCACCTTGAGTGCAGCTACATCGATGGGATGGCCGAGCATCTGAAGGCAACCCACGGCTTCTTGCTCGATCCCTCCAAAATTGTGCTGTACGGCCTGTGCGGCAAATGCGCGGCCGAAAAAAAGGAGAAATTATGATAAAGCGAATCTTGGCGGCGCTCTGTGCGGCAGCTCTGCTGGCTCTCACGGGCTGCGCTCCGGCGCCCGCCGCTTCCTCCCCGGCGGGGAAGGAAAAACTGACCGTTTATGCCACTCTGTTCCCACAGTACGATTTTGCCCGTGAAATCGCGGGGGGCCGGGCGAAGATCACCCTCCTTCTGCCGCCGGGCGTGGAGAGCCACTCCTTTGAGCCGACCCCGGCCGACATCGCCGGAATCTCCAAGAGCGACCTGCTGCTTTACACCGGGGACGCGATGGAGCCATGGGCGGCAAAGCTGATTGCGGGGGACCTTCCGGACACGGTGCGGGCGGTGGACCTTTCGCAGGGTGTGGCGCTGCTCGCGGAGGAGCATGAAGAGGAGGGACATGCCCATCCCTTTGATCCGCACATCTGGACCAGCCCCGTCAACGCGATGATCATGGTGCGCACCGTCGTTTCGGCGCTCTGCGAGGCGGACCCCGAGGGGGCGGAAGCCTACCGCGCCAACGGGGAACGCTATCTGGCCGAACTGGAATCGCTTGACGGCGAGATCCGCGCGGTTGTGTCGCAGGCAAAGCGGCGGGAGCTGGTATTCGGCGGGCGGTTTGCCTTTCACTACTTTACCGCGGAGTACGGGTTGACCGCCTATTCCGCCTATGACTCCTGTTCGGAGGAAACCGAGCCTTCGGCCAAGGCGGTGTCGGAGGTGATCGGCCGGGTGCGGGAGGACCACCTTCCGGCGGTCTATTATGAGGAGCTGACCGATCCGAAGGTTGCGCGCTCGATCGCGCAGGAAACGGGCGCGAAGCTTCTGCTGCTGCATTCCTGCCATAACCTCTCAAAGGATGAGCTGGCCGCGGGGGAAAGCTATCTGTCACTGATGAAGCAAAATGCGCAAAACCTGCGGGAGGGACTGATCTGATGGCGATGATCGAGTGCAGCCATCTGACCATGGGGTACGGAAGCCAGATTGCGGTGGAGGACCTTTCCTTTTCGGTGGAGGAGGGGGATTATCTCTGCATCGTCGGGCCGAACGGATCGGGGAAAAGCACCCTGATCAAGGGCCTGCTCGGGCTGGCGCAGCCGAAGTCGGGGTCCATCTCCTATCATGGGGTTTCCCCAAGGGAGATCGGCTATCTGCCGCAGCAGACCCCGGTGCAGCGGGATTTTCCCGCCTCGGTCTGGGAGGTGGTCCTGTCGGGCTGCATCGGATCGGGCGGCTGGAGACCCTTTTACACCGCCGCGCAGAAGGACCGCGCGGCCGAAATGCTGCGCCGCATCGGTGCGGAAAACCTGCGCGGCCGGTCGTTTCGGGCCCTTTCGGGAGGACAGCGGCAGCGCGTGCTGCTCGCCCGCGCCCTCTGCGCCGCGGACCGGCTGCTCCTGCTCGACGAACCGGCCGCCGCTCTCGACCCCGGGGCTTCGGCCGAGCTTTACGATATGATCGATCACCTCAACCGCCGCCATAAGGTAACGGTTTTGATGGTTTCGCACGACCTTGCCTCGGTCCGGCGGGCGAACAAGGTGCTGCAGATGGCGACCAGCCGCGCCTTCTTCGGAGGGGTGCGGGAATACTTTGAGAGCGATGCGCTGCGCCGCCTGGAAGGAGGGGAAAACCATGCCTGAAACGCTGCGTGAGATGTTTTCTTACGGCTTTATGCTGCGCGCCCTGCTCTGCGGCACCCTTGTCGCCCTCTGCCTCGCCCTGCTGGGGGTGAGTCTGGTCCTCAAACGCTATTCGATGATCGGCGACGGCCTGTCGCATGTCGGCTTCGGTGCCGTTTCGGTCGGGCTGGTATTGGGAATCGCACCGCTTGCGGTAGCGGTTCCGGTGGTGATGCTCGCGGCTTTCCTGCTGCTGCGCATCAGCTCCTCAAGCTCGATCAACGGGGATGCGGCGATCGCTCTGATTTCATCCTCGGCGCTGGCAGCCGGATTGATCGTGACCTCCCTTTCTTCGGGGATGAACGCAGACGTGAACGGCTACCTTTTCGGCAGCATCCTTGCCATGAGCTCCTCCGACGTGGCCCTCTCGGCGGCGCTTTCAGCGGTGGTGCTCTTCCTTTATCTCTTCTGCTACCACCGCATCTTTGCCATTACCTTTGATGAGGCCTTTGGCCGCGCGACCGGCGTGCGGGTCGGATTTTACAATACCCTGCTCGCGATGCTGACCGCCGTGACGGTGGTGGTGGGAATGCGAATGATGGGAGCGCTTTTGATTTCAAGCCTCGTTATTTTTCCGGCGCTGACCGCGATGCGGGTGTTCCGGAGCTTTCGCGGGGTGGTGCTCTGCTCGGCGGGAGCGGCGGTCTGCTGCTTTGCCGCCGGACTGGTGCTTTCGTATCTTTATTCCCTCCCGGCGGGGGCGAGCGTCGTGATGGTGAATCTTGCCGCCTTTGCCGCTTTTTCCGCGGCGGGAGCGGCCTTCCACCGGACCTGCTGAACTTTCTTCTGCGGCCGTTTCTATCTCTTGCGCGCCCGGTTAAGATGGTGTAAAATAAAAGTAATTATAAGACGGCGGCGGGGGAATTTGACATGGTTGTGTGGGGTAAGGTACTGCTGACCCTTTTGGCTGGGGGCTGCTGCGGTTGGCTGATGCTGAAAAAGAAGGTGCCGGCAGGAATTTTGGTGGGCGCGATCTGCGGCTCGACCCTGCTCAATTTATGCTTCGGCAGCGCGCTGATGCCTGCCAATGCCAAGCTGGCGGCGCAGATTACGACGGGCGCCTTTCTCGGATGCGGCATCACCCGGGAGGACATTCGTCATCTGCCGCAGGTGGCCAGGCCCTTCGCGGTGGTGATCGGCTGTTTTCTGGCAACCAATCTGCTGATGGGCTTCCTGATCTGGTGGACGACCCCGCTCGATCTGCTCACCTCGCTGCTCTGCTCGATGCCGGGCGGAGTCAGCGATACGCCCCTGATCGCGATGGATATGGGCGCGGATGTTCCGAAGGTGGCGGTCCTCCAGTTTGTGCGCATGGTTTTTGGAATCGGCGCCCTGCCGGGGATTATCGTCATGATCGACCGCGAGAATGACAGGGGGGCTGCACCGGAGCGGACGGCGGCTTCCAAGCCGGGTTCCTCCGACGGCCATACCGGGACGGCGTCTTCTCTGCTGCTCACCTTGGCGGTATCCGCCGCGGGGGGGATTTTTGGACGCTGGCTCGGCATTTCGGCGGGGACGCTGACCTTCTCGATGATCTTCGCCATGCTTTTCAAGATCGGAATTTACCCCCGGGCGCACTGCCCGCTCTGGCTGCGCAGGATTGCGCAGCTCCTTTCGGGCTGCTGTATCGGCAGCAGCATCGCGCGCGAGGACGTTCTCGAACTGCGGTATCTTGTTCTGCCCGCCCTCCTGCTGATGGTGGGATACATCCTCAACTGTGTGCTGACGGGCCGGCTGGTTCACCGGTTGTTCGGCCTCTCCAATCGGGAGGGAATGCTTTCCGCCTCGCCGGCCGGGGCGACCGAAATGGCCTTCATCGCCGCCGACATGGGGGTGAACAGCCCGAACCTCATTGTGCTGCAAATCTGCCGCCTCATTACGGTAATGGCGGTTTTCCCGCAGATTTTTGCGCTGATTCTGCGCTTCTTCTAAACCAAACTTCAAACTGAATCGGAGGAATCCCTGATGGAAAAGCCAACCGAGTACACCCTGACATGGACCGTGACCGATGAAATGACCGCCAAACGGATCGGCGGCGCGGGTTCGAAAATTCTTTCGACTCCCAATATGGTCGCCCTGATGGAGGCCGCGGCCCTGGAGCTGGCCAAGGCCTATCTCGACGAAGGGATGAACACCGTCGGCGCTGAGATTCACTGCCGCCATCTTGCCCCCACCCCCGTTGGAATGAAGGTGAGCGCAACCGCGAAGCTGCGCAGCATCGAGCGGCGCAAAATGTGGTTCGATATTGAGGTGAACGACGAAAAGGGAAAGTGCGGCGAAGGGTCTCACCTGCGCATCATGATCTCAAATGAGCGGATCGGAGAAAAGGCCGGGAAGAAATCCTGACGGGTCGGAATTGGTGTGCCGCAAAATGCGGGCTTCCGCATTTTGCGGCACGCTTTTTTCCTCTGCGAAAGCAGGGGAAAAGCCGGAGCATCGATGGTCTTCCCTTAAGGCGCTGCCCTGATCAGAAAGGAAAACCGCCGGCTTTTCCGGAGAAGGGGTCCCGTGAAAATGTTTTTCTTTCAGCGGCGGACGAAGCGGGCCGCCGGCAGTGCTCTCGACGATGGAAAACCGCCGGTAGAGCGGAGACCGTCCCTTTATGGCCGTGGGGCAGGTGGGGCGGGCGGAAGCCTCGACGCCCCTTGAGACGCTTGCCGGCGGCCGGCTCCGGCGGGACCTGCCCAAGCCTCCGGCCGGCCCGGCGGTCACGACTTTGTGCGCCGCTCTGGTCCGCGGGCATATCCTCCTCCTGATTGACAAGTTTCTCCTTTCAGGGTAGGATAAAACCAGTTAAGCAGGGAGGGATGCCGCTTTGAATAAAACGCTGGTCTACCTGATTTACTTCACGGTCTATTCGGCGGTGCTCGTCTGGATCGGCAAGCGAAGCTTCCACCGGGGGGATACCCCCGGACAGTTTTATCTCGGCGGACGCCAGCTCGGCACGGTCCGGTGCATGATGACCTTTGCCGGAACCTGGATTTCGGCCGCGACGGTGCTGGGCTTCACCGGCAGCGTCTTTGAGAGCGGATATGCCGCTCTGGTCTATTCGGTGATCCCATGGTATATCGGAGCGATTTTTCTTATTTGTCTCAGCAGGCAGCTTTACCGCAACGATATTCTGACCATCCCGGAGCTGTTTCGCAAGCGTTTTGGCTCCAAGGGGCTTCAGGTTCTCGTTGCGGCGGTAATGATTTTTACCTACATTTTTTATCTGGTGATTCAGATTCGGGGCTTTGGGCTGGTGGCCTCCTCGCTTTTTGATATTCCCTATGGAATCTCGATCCTTTTGATCTACCTCTTTATCCTCTACGCAACCTTCGGCGGATTTCATACTGTTGCGCAGACCGACGCCTTCAACCTGATCACCCTTTTCCTCGGCACCGCGATGGTGTTTATCATGGTGGTTTTTCAGGCGGGCGGGATCGGCGCGATCCACCGGGAGGCGGCGCAGATCAGCGGAATGGCCTACCCATCGATGCAGTATGCGACCGACCCGGGGGACCTCCTGCGTCTTTTCGGAAAGGGAAAATTTGCCCCGATGATGAGCATCACCATGTTTTTCGGATGGGGGCTGGGCCTTGCGGCCAACCCGCAGTATATGGTGCGGATCATCGCCGCGAAGGACGCCCGCACCTCCCGGAGGATGATTCTGCTTTCCCTTGCGCTGCTGGCGTTGCTTTATTTTGCCTTCCTGCAGATCGGACTGGGAATGCGGGTGATGTTCCCGACCCTTGAGGAGGTGCGGGAAACCGACGAAATCTTCGTCTATGTCATCAACAACCTGCTGTATGGGGCGTGGAGCGGATTTTTCCTCTTTGCGGTGATCGGAGCCTGCATTTCGACCGCGAACTCACAGCTGCTGATCATCGCCTCATCCTTTTCCTATGATATCGTCAATACGCTGTGCGGGGACCGGCTGGGCGAGCGGGCGCTCCTTTCCCTCTCCCGCGTGAGCGTGCTGGTGGGCGGAACCCTTTCCCTGCTTCTCTCGATCCATCCGCCCGCGAGCCTGCTGACCTACGGCGGCGATCTCTGGGGTGTCTTTGGCGCGACCCTCTTTTCAACCGTCTACGGGGGACTCTTTTACCGCAGGGCGACCGCCAAGGGCGTCTGGGCCGGAATCCTTGCGGGGCTGGCCGGACTGGCCGCCTTCTATCCGGCGTATTGGAGGGGGATTCTTCCTTTTCATGCCGCTTTCCCGGCGACCATCCTGAGCTGTGCGGCCTTTCTGGCTGTTTCGAGGCTGACCAGCCCAAAGGAGGGACGAGATGCGGCTGTCCGTTAGAATGAACATCGAAAACCGGATCTTTTACCCGTTTCTGCTGATCTTTCTGCTGTTTACCGCGCTGTTCGGCTCGGTGCTCTATTACAACAGCTACCGCGCGCTGCTCGGGCAGCAGACCGCCGTCGCCGACCTGACTCTGGAAACGATTACAGGGGAAATTCGGGAGTACGGCGAGTCCGCCGGACGGGAGGGGATTCTTAACGCCTGCCGCCGCCGCGGAGACGTCAGCCTCGTGATTCGCGACGAAGAGGAAGTGCTGCTGCTCGGTCCGGAAAGCGGAGCGCTGGAATCCCCCTGGGAGCTTTCCTCCCGCCGGGATAACCCGTTCGGCTGGAAGCTCTCCTATGTCATTGACCGCAACGACTTCTACGACTCGCTGATCGACGCCCAAAAATATCTGCTGCTTGCCACCGTCGCCCTGCTGGTGGTGACGGTGCAGGCGAGCGTTTTTGTCGCGGCCAATATCTCGGAACCGATCCGCCGTTTCTCAGCGGTCTGCGCCGAGGTCAGCCGCGAGCCGCAGCGGGCCGGCCAGGTTGAGCTGCTCGGGTATTATATCCACCGCGGCGATGAAATCGGGGAGCTTTCCCAGGCCTTCGGGCGGATGCTTTCCGACCTGCGGAGACACACCGATGAGATTCTTCGGGTCAAGCAGCTCAACGAGAGCATTGTGGAAAATCTGCCCATCGGCGTTGCGGCCTTCGACGCCGCGGGGGAACAGCTCTGCATCAATTCCAAGGCCAAGGCTTTGCTCGAACCGGGCGTCTGGCACAGCGAGGCCGGGGAGGCGCTGTCCGCGCTGCTGACCTCCTGGCTGGCGAGCGGCAGGCTTCTGGTCGATCCGATCCGCATTCAGGATGCGGCCGGCCGTTCGGTGGATCTGGAGGTCGGCCTCTGGAGGCTGACCGATGCGGGCGGCTTTGAGTGGGGGGCTCTCTGCACGCTGGATGATGTCACCTATAAAAAGATGATGGAAGAAAAGTACAGCGAAAGCGAAAAGCTTGCCTACACCGGACAGCTGGCCGCCGATCTGGCGCATGAAATCCGCAACCCGCTCGCCGGAATTCGGGCGAGCATTCAGGTGATCGCGCGCCGCCTGAGCGGGGAAGGGGACCGTGCCCTCTGCTCCAGCATCGTGGGGGAAGTGGACCGGATCAACCTCCTGATCGAAAATCTGCTCAATCTTGCCCGGCAGCGGGTCAGCCACAAGACGAGCTTTCCGGCCGCGCGGCTCTTCGATGAAATTTCGCTGCTCTATACCAAGGTGGCGGAAAACAGTCGGATTGTGCTTTCCTTCGCCGCGGAAGAGGGGCTGGCCCTCTACGCCGACGAGGCGGAAATCAAGCAGGTGCTCATCAACCTGATCAACAACAGCTTCAAGGCGATCGGATCGGGCGGTTCGGTGCGGGTTGCCGCCGGACGCCGCGAAAACGGGCTGGCCCTCACCGTTTCGGATGACGGGGCCGGAATGACCCCCGAGGAGATCCGCTCACTGCTTTCGGAACGCGGGCGGCAGACTCCTGGAGGGCGCGGGCGCGGACTGATGATCGTATCCCGCCTGCTGGCGCAGAACGGCGGCAGCTTCTCGATCGAAAGCGAGGCGGGACGCGGAACCGTCATTACGATTTTGTTTGAAAGGGAGCTTCCCGATGAAGTATAAGATTCTGGTCATCGACGATGAGCGGCTGATCCGCCTTTCGCTGCGGGAGGGCCTGACCGACTTCGGCTACGAGGTCGAAACGGCGGCGGGAATCCGGGAAGGGCTTGAGCTGGCGGAACGCTTCTTCCCGCATTTTGTGCTGCTTGACAACCGGCTCGGCGAGGACCGGGGCATCGATTTCATCGAAGCGATCAAGCGGATCGACGACGATATCCAACTCGTCATGATGACTGCCTACGGGTCGGTTTCTCAGGCGGTCGAGGCGGTCAAGCGCGGGGCGTACGATTACATCCAGAAGCCCTTTGACCTTGACGCCCTCGACCTGCTGATCCGCCGCTGCATGGAGCAGCTCAACACCCGGCGCAGCCTCGGCCTTGCCGGAGCCCCTCGCCATGAGCTGATCGGGGAAAGCGCCGCGATTTCCCGCATCCGGGGCCTGATCGGGGTCATTGCCAAAAACGACAGCGTGGATCTGCTGATCCGGGGAGAAACGGGCACCGGCAAGGAGGTCGTGGCGAATCTCGTCCACCGGCAGAGCGCGCGCTGCGGCCTGCCGATGGTGAAGATCAACTGCGGGGCAATCCCGGAAAACCTGCTGGAATCGGAGCTTTTCGGCTATGAGCGGGGGGCCTTTACCGGCGCGGTCAAGACGAAGAAGGGGCTGCTTGAGCTGGCCAACGGTTCGACGGTATTCCTCGATGAGATCGGAGAAATGCCCCTCTCGATGCAGGCCAAGCTCCTGACCTTCTTGGAGGACCGGAGGTTCAAGCGGGTCGGCGGCCTGCGGGATATCGAGGTCAATGTGCGGGTCATTGCGGCGACCAACCGGGACCTCAAAGCGGCCATCGCCCGCAAGGAGTTCCGGGAGGACCTTTTCTACCGGCTCAATGTCATGCAGATCGAGATTCCTCCGCTGCGGGAGCGCCCGGAGGACATTCTGCCGCTGGCCCGCCACTTTTTGGAGCGGTGCAGCCGGAAGTTCGGCAAGAATATCCACGCCCTCTCCCCGGCCTTTGCGGGGGAGCTTCTCACCTACTCCTGGAAGGGAAATGTCCGGGAGCTGCGCAACATCATCGAACGCTCCGCCCTGTTCTGCGAGGGAGACCTGCTGGAACGCGGCGCGCTGCTCGAGGAACGGCCGTCCGAATCCGCCCCCATGCCCGCGGGCTGGGGAGAGAAGGGGATCGACCTTCCCGGAGAGATCGCGCGGATCGAGCGCAGCTATATCGAAGAGGCGATGCGGCGCGCGGAGGGAAACCTCTCGAAGGCCGCGGACCTGCTGGGCCTGACCCGCTTTTCCCTGCGCCGCAAGCTCGATTCATGGGAACGCTCGGGCGCCCGCAACGAATGACCCCAGCCGGAGGGAATCCGGTCACGATAAAACCAAACAGGAAAGGAATTCTGACAATGAAACGATGGATTACTGGATGTCTCGCGCTGCTGCTCGCGCTCACCGCCGCCGGATGCTCCGGCGCCGCCTCTCCGGAGGAACGGTTTGACGCTGTTTTGCAGCAAGCCGCCGAGCTTTCCTCGATGGAGGTGGATGCCGACACGAGAATCAGGATGGCACTCGGCCAGGAGGTGCTCGACCAGACCGCGGAGACGGCGGCTCAGCTGTTCCGGGACGGCGAAACGGTCGAAATGGCGGTAAAGAGCACTGTCCGTTACCCGGGTCAGGAGATCAGCGGCGAGAGCTACTACAGGGACGGCCATTTTTACACCTCGGTGATGGGGCAGTCGTTTCAGGTGCCTTATGACGGCAATCTGGTGCTCGAACAGCTTCGGGTGGAATTTCCCCAGCCCCCGGCGGCCTCAGAGCTGAGCCTTCTCAAAATGGACCGCGAAGGAAGCGGCGCCGCCTTTTCCTATGCCGTCCGTCCCGAGTCCCTCGAGCGGTATGTCGATCAGGCCATTCTGCTGATCGGCAGCGGGCTGTTCCCCGCCGAGGGGATGAAGGTCACAGCCGTCAGCGGGCGGGTGACGGTGGGGCCGGACAACCGCATTCAGAGCCACACCATGCGGATGTCGGTACAGATTGACCTCGGCGGTCCGGTGCTTGAAGCGTCTGCGGAACGGATCTTCCGTTACCGGAATGTCGGCGGACCCGTTTCCGTCGAGTTCCCGGAGGATCTGGAATCCTACGCACCGGTCGGATGAGAGAAGTCCATGCTGTGCAAAACCGCTCGGTGTGCGGCTCCGCACAGCGGCATGTGAGCGATTCTGCACGGATGCAAAAACGGTTCCTGCGCAAATTGCCCACCCGTAAAGACGAAAGCTTGTGAAAATTCCAACAGAAACCCGCGCTTCCACAGGAGCGCGGGTTTCTGTTTTGGGGCTGGCATGGCTTTTGCACTATCATTCGGGTAAAAAGAAACGCCGGAGCCTCGTTGGCGGAGGGATTCCGGCAGGCATGAAGCCAAAAAGGAGGGCTTACGATGTATCAGGTGGATTTGAACAGCGACCTTGGCGAGAGCTTCGGCGCCTATACCATCGGCATGGATTCCGAAATTCTCAAGTATGTTTCCTCGGCCAATGTGGCCTGCGGCTGGCACGCCGGGGACCCGATGGTCATGGAAAAGACGGTGGCGCTGGCCGCCGAGGCGGGCACTGCCGTCGGCGCACATCCGGGATACCCCGATTTAATGGGCTTCGGACGGCGCAACATGGTGGTCACTCCGGCCGAGGCGAAGGCCTACATCAAATACCAGATCGGCGCGCTGCTTGCATTTACCGAGAGCAGGGGAATCAAGATGCAGCATGTCAAGCCGCATGGCGCCTTTTACAACATGGCGGCCGTCGATGAAAAGCTGGCGGATGCGATCTGCGAGGGGATTTATGAGGTTGACCCCAGCCTGATTCTTCTCGGGCTTGCCAACAGCAGGATGATCTCCTCCGCTGAAAAGATCGGCCTGCCCGCCGCTTCTGAGGTTTTTGCCGACCGCGCCTATAACGACGACGGAACCCTCGTCTCCAGAAAGCTGCCGGGCGCGGTAATCCACGACAAGGAGCTTGCCATTGCCCGCACCGTGCGGATGGTCACCGAAGGGGTGGTCGAGACGGCAAGCGGCAAGCTGATTCCCATCAAGGCCGACTCTATCTGCGTCCATGGCGACAACCCCAGCGCCCTGGAATTTGTCAAGAATATCAAGGCGGCCCTTGAGGCAAAGGGCGTCAGGATCTGCAGCCTGTCCGCCAGATAACCCGGCGCCGTCAACGGCGCCTCGGAAACGGCGGAATGTCCGCGGCGCATAAAACCGCCTTACAACACGACAACACCGAACAGGAGGAACAACATGAGCAACAAAGAAGAAACCAAGGTCACCGCTCCGAAAAAGGATAAGGCAAATGCTTCGGTCCTTCTCGGCGCAGCATTTCTGATGGCCACCTCGGCGATCGGCCCCGGCTTCCTGACCCAGACCTCCACCTTTACCGCCCAGTATCTTTCGTCCTTTGCGGCGGTGATTGTCTGCGCCATCCTGCTGGATGTCTCCACGCAGGTCAACGTCTGGCGGATCATCGGCGTTTCCGGAATGCGCGGGCAGGATATCGCCAACAAGGTGCTGCCCGGCCTCGGATTTTTTGTCGCGTTTCTGGTTGCGCTCGGCGGCCTTGCCTTTAATATCGGCAACGTCGGCGGCGCCTCTCTCGGGCTCAATGCGCTGCTCGGCGTCCCGGAAAAGGTCGGCTGCGTGGTGGTCGGCATCGCGGCCATCGGCATCTTCCTGTCGAAGGACGCAAAACGGATGATGGATAAGGCTGCGACCATTCTCGGCGCGATCATCCTCATCGCCATCCTCATCGTGGCGGTCAGCTCCAAGCCGCCGGTCGGCGACGCGGTTGTGCACATCTTCACCCCTGAGAATCCCTCCGGCCTCCTCTTTCCGATGATTACCCTGCTCGGCGGTTCCTGCGGCGGCTATATCACCTTCTCGGGCGCCCACCGCCTGCTCGATGCCGGAATCTCCGGCAAGGATAAGGTCGGCCAGATTCAGGGCAGCGTTCTGCGCGGCGTCTGCGTCTCCGGCACCGTCCGCATTCTGCTCTTCCTCGCCGTTCTCGGCGTCTGCACCGCCGGCGGCGCGGCGGCTTCCACTGCGATTACCTCGGCCTCCAACCCTGCGGCCGAAGCGTTCCGCCAGGCCGCCGGCGATCTTGGCTACCGCCTGTTCGGAATCGCGCTGATGTCCGCCGGCATCACCTCCGTCATCGGCGCGGCGTTCACCTCGGTTTCCTTCCTCAAAACGCTGCATCCCTTTATTGCGGCCAATGAGAAGTGGTTTATCGTCGGCTTTATCTCGATTTCCACCCTGATCATGGTTGTTCTGGGCGGAGCGGCCAAGCTCCTGATCGCGGCGGGCGCCCTCAACGGACTGATCCTGCCGATCACCCTGGGCACCATGCTGCTTGCTTCGCGCAACAAGAAGATTGTCGGTGAGGATTACCATCATCCGACCTTCCTGATCGTGATCGGCGTCATCGTCGTGCTGCTGACCGGATTCGTCGGCATCAAGGCGGTTCCCAACCTTCTCAAGCTGTTTGCGTAACCTTCCCGATTCCGGTCTGTTGTCCGGCCGCGTCCCTCCCGGCGCGGCCGCGCAGCACCCGCATACCGGTCCCGATGCGGCAGCGCCGGGATCGTATGAAACACGCCGTCAAGGGGCCTGGAACAGCGCCTGACGGCGGCCTGCACCAGAAAGGAGGAAATCTGATGCGCGATGTGCGCTTTCTGCTGACCGGCGATACCTCGGTGACCGTCGAGTTCGGCAACGAGATCAGCGGCGGGATCAACGCCGCAATCCGCGCGTTTAATATTGCACTTTCCAAAAGCGGAATCGACGGAATCGTTGAAACGGTTCCAACCTACCGCTCCCTGATGGTTCATTACCGTCCGGAAAAGATCCGGCACGCCGAGCTTTGCGAAATGATGCGCGGCCTGCTTGGAAAGCTCGACGACATCGAAATCCCACCCGCGGAGGTGGTGGAAATTCCGGTGCTCTACGGCGGGGAGGAGGGACCCGACCTTGCGTTTGTCGCGGAACACAACGGCAAAACAGAGGACGAGGTCGTTAAAATCCATACCGGCACCGAATATCTGATTTACATGCTGGGCTTTACCCCCGGCTTTCCCTATCTCGGCGGGATGGACGATTCGATCGCCGCTCCGCGCCTCAAGAGCCCGCGTGTGCGGATTCCGGGCGGCTCGGTGGGAATCGCGGGCACCCAAACCGGCGTTTATCCCATCGATTCTCCCGGCGGCTGGCAGCTGATCGGGCGGACCCCCCTGAAGCTCTACGATCCCGGCCGGGAACGCCCGATTCTGCTGGAGGCAGGACAGTATATCAAATTCCGGGCGGTTGACCGGGAGGAATATGAAGCGATCGGCCGCGAGGTGGAGCAGGGGACCTGCCGCCTGCACACCTATGCAAAGGAGGGCTGACGATGGGGATGAAATTTCGCAACGGCGGATTCTTAACGACGGTGCAGGATGCCGGGCGGACCGGTTATCAGCAGTTCGGCGTCCCCGTATCGGGGGCGATGGACCCCCGCTCCTTCGTACTGGGCAATCTGCTTGTCGGCAACGACGAAGGAGAGGCTTCTCTGGAAATCACCCTGATGGGTCCGATGATTGAGTTTACCGCGGCCAATGTGGTTGCGCTGACCGGCGCCGACCTCTCGGCGACCCTCAACGGCGTGCCAATGCCGCGTTACCGCGCGGTTTTGGTCAAACCAGGCGACCTGCTGGCTTTCGGAATGCAGAAGTCCGGCTGCCGCGCCTATCTGGCGGCGGCGGGAGGTTTTGATATTGAACCGGTCATGGGCAGCCGTTCGACCTATCTCAAGGCAAAGATCGGCGGGTTACAGGGACGCAAGCTCGGCAAGGATGATTTTCTTGGCTTCCGCGCGCCGGCGGCCACCCTGCCGAACCTCGATCTCCGCGCTGTTGACCCGGAGGATTTTTCCGCTTCCGAGCGGGTTCTCAGAGTGGTGCTGGGGCCTCAGGACGATGCGTTTACCGAGGATGGCCGCAAGACCTTCCTCAGCGGGACCTATACGGTAACCAACCAGTCCGACCGGATGGGAAGCCGTCTGGAAGGTCCGGTGGTCGAGCACGTCAAGGACGGCAACATCATCTCGGACGGCATTTCCTTCGGCGCGGTTCAGATTCCGAGCGAGGGAAAGCCAATCATCATGCTGGCCGACCGTCAGACAACCGGCGGCTACACCAAGATCGCCAATGTCATCACTGTGGATCTTCCCCGGATCACCCAGAGCAAGCCGGGAGACATCATTCGCTTTGAAGCGGTCTCAATCGAGGAGGCACAGGAGCTTTATCTCGCGCAGCGGACACGCTTCGAAGAGCTGAGGCGCTCCTTCGAGGAGAAACGCGGCGATGCCCGCGCGCCGGTCGCACCGGGAATTGCCCTTGCGGCGCTGGGGCTTTCCGGCGGGGAGGAGCGTGTTTTCCACGTCGAACTGGACGGGCACGATTACCGCTGTGTTGTACGTGAAATCAAAAGCTAGAGAGGAGACGGCATATGCGTTTTGACATTACCCCATATATCGATATGTCCCCCGCCGAGGTGCGGCAGCGCATCCGCAAGGGGGAGATCACCTTTCCGACTGCCGGAATGTGCCGGGGCTACGCACAGGCTAATCTGGTGATTCTGCCGCCCGAATATGCCGCTGATTTTGAGGAATACACCCGGCGCAACCCCTTCCCCTGTCCGGTCCTTGAAATCATCAGGGGAACCCCCGAAACCCACGCGATGGGCGAGGGCGGGGATATTACCACCGACATTCCGGAGTATTTCATTTATCGCAACGGCGTCCTTTCAGAAAAGGTCAATGATGCGTCCGCCTTCTGGAAAGAGGGCTATGTCGGATTCCTGATCGGGTGCAGCTTCTCGTTCGAGGAGGCGCTGATGGCCGCCGGCATTGAGGTGCGCCACATCGCCACCGGGCGGAATGTCCCGATGTATAAGACCGGTATCCGCACTGTCAAGGTCGGTCCGTTCGAAGGGCCGATGGTGTGCAGCATGCGTCCGATGACCCCCGAAAACGCCCGCCGGGCCTATGAGATTACGGTTCAGTGCCCGAACGTTCACGGCGCGCCTGTGCATATGGGCGATCCTGCGATTTTGGGCGTGCGTGATATTGACCAGCCTGAATACGGCGAATCGGTGGAAATCCGCGAGGGGGAGATTCCGGTGTTCTGGCCCTGCGGCGTAACGCCGCAGGCGGCGATCGAGAATGCCAAGCCTCCGATTGTCATCACCCATTCCCCGGGTCATATGTTCATCACCGACATCAAAAATGCGGAACTGAATGATTTCCTCGAGGCAAGAAAGCGTCGGTAAACATCTTCCAGGGACCTCCTGAGAATCCCCCCGGACCGAAAGGCCCGAGGGGATTCGTCGGTTGTGTATGGAAAAGCCGCCGAGCGGTGGACAATGAAAACACCTTTGCCGGCAGAGCGGGGCGCGGCGAGAGACCGCGAATCGGAAACGGGCAGGATGAAACAGGGTGTAACCACCACTCTGGCAGCGGCAAAGGGCGTGGCGCAGATAAAAATTGTTCGGTGTCGCTCGAGTGATGAGCCGGTCTTTCGGCCTTTTGACGGGAAGCGGTTCGCTCGCTCCCCCGATGAGTCCAATGTCAGGGGGGATATTATATGACAGGCGGCGATTCACACGCGGCCGGAGTTTTGGATGAAAGGGTATGCGGTCTGCCAAGAGGCCGGCGAAACGCCGGCCTCTTGGTATTTTCTGCTGATTTTTCGTTGCGTTCCCGGCCGCCCTGCGGTAGAATGGCGAAAGAAAACAGAGCGGCAGAAGAAGTCAGGAAAGGAAAAACGGCAAAAGAAAACAGGAAGGCAGAACGGCAGAAGAAGTCAGGAAGAGAAAAACGGCAAAAGAAAACAGGAAGGCAGAACGGCAGAAGAAGTCAGGAAGAGAAAAACGGTAGAGGAAAGCGAGAATAGCAGAGCGGCAGAAGAAAGCGAGACGGGCAGAACAGCAGAAAAAGGCGGAAAAGACATAACGGCAGAAGAAAACGGGAAAGAAGGACGCGGCATGAATCTGGTGCAGCTTCTGGATGCCCATACGCAATGGGATGAACTGGCTGTGATCGGTCGGGGAAAAACGAGGGGGAGGCGGTTACCGAGCTGGTCGGAATGGCGAGAAAGGACGGGAAGGTGCGGCTCTATGCCCTGCAGTTCGACGGTGCGGCCCGTGAAGCGCAGCTTCGCTCCGAGGAGGAGCGGTTCTGTGGGGCGGCACGGGCTTCGGCTTAAAGCGGCGGCGGTGCACAGCCCGGTGCCCGGAGGAACCGGCGTGTTGAACCTCGGGATGCTTCACTGGCATGAGCACTCTGAACAGAGAAGCTGGACCCTTTGAGCCGAATGAAGGCACTGTCCGTCGGAGAATTCTGATGAACCTATGCGGCGAATGGAAGAAAAGGAGTTGGATAAGGAATGCCGGATCTGAGAAAAATGACTGGCGGGCAGATCGAGGTGTCGGCCGCGATCTTCTCGAACGAGCGGGATGAAATCCTCATCTGCCGGCGTGGACCGGGAGGAAACTGCGCCTTTCTCTGGGAGTTCCCCGGCGGAAAGCGGGAACCCGGAGAGTCGTTTGAGGACTGTCTGATGCGGGAGTGCCGCGAGGAACTCGAAGTTGAAATTGAAATCGGAGAACTTTTTATGCGGACCGATTATGATTATCCCGAATACTCGGTGCGGCTTCTCTTCTTCAAGGCAAAGATTCGTTCGGGGGTTCTGAAGATGGATGTCCACAGCGCGATGCAGTGGGTGCCGCGCGAAGAACTGGAGCGCCATGAGTTCTGTCCCGCTGATCGGGATGTTGTGCGGAAGCTGGCACAGGAAAAAAGGTCCGCTCGGTGAGCGGACCTTTTTTCATCGGAGAAGGGGGCTGCTTCCGTCAGGAAGCGGTCCGAACCTTTTTCCATTTTTTCATATTGATTACGATCAGGACAGTTGCAATCGCAAGGCCGATGATATCGGTCAGGGTTCCGGGGATAAACATAAGCAGTCCTCCGCCGATAAAGATGATGCGCTCCAGATAGTTCAGCTTCCAGAGAAGCCACCCCTGGAAACCGGCAGACATGATGGAAACGCCGATGAAGGCGCTGATAAAAACGGAAAGAATCTCCGCAACGTTGCCCTGCATCATCATTGCCGGATTATAACAGAAAGCAAACGGGACCATGAATCCGGCGAATCCCAGTTTGCAGGCCTCCACGGCTGTCGTCATGGGACTGCATTTTGCAATTCCCGCGCCGGCATAAGCGGCCAGAGCCACAGGCGGCGTGATTGCTGAAAGGCAGGCAAAATAGAAGACAAAGAGATGCGAGGTCAGCGGAGTAAGCCCCAGCTTGATCAGCGAGGGGGCCAGAATGGAAGCGGCGATGACATAAGCCGCTGTGGTGGGCAGGCCCATACCCAGAATGATGCAGGTCAGCGCGGTAAACAGCAGGGAGGGGAAAAGCATCGAATGAGCGGCCTGAATCATCATGTCGCCGAAAATAACGCCGATGCCGGTCAATGAAACCATGCCGACGACAATTCCGGCACAGGCGCAGCCGATGACAATGGACATCGAGCTGAAAGCGGACTTTGCCATGGCAGGGATGATGCTTTTTGGCGTAAAGCGCTTTTTCTTGTCAAAAAACATCACCACAGGTACCGAGAAGGTGGCCCAAAGAGCGGAATACAGGGGCGAGTACTGTACCACGAGCAGGCAATAGATCAGAACACCGATAATCATCAGATAGATCCAGCCGGATTTGAGAACGTTTTTCGCCTTGGGAATCTCCCTGGGGTCCATCAGCTGAATATCGGCCAGCTCCGACTGAGACACGACCGCGATCGCACAGCCCCAGTAATACAGGAGAGCGGGGATGACGGCGGCGATGACAATGTTGATATATTTTGTTTCGGTAAAAGCGACCATCAGAAACGCGCCGGAGCCCATAACGGGGGGAAGAATCTGGCCACCCGTCGAGGCCACGGCTTCCACTCCGCCGGCAAAGGCGGGCTTATAGCCGCGGGATTTCATCAGAGGAATGGTGAAGGTTCCGGTGCCGACGACGTTGGCGACCGCCGAGCCGTTGATGGAGCCCATCAGGCCGGACGCGACCACGGCGGACAGAGCGGGGCCGCTCTTGATTTTTCCGGTGAGGGAAATGGCGATCTCATTGATAAAATCAGAACAGCCGGACACTTCCAGAAAGGCGCCGAACATCACAAACATGAAGATTACGGTGGCGGAAACGCTCATGGTGGTGCCGAACAGGCCGTCCAGATCGGTTGCAAGGAATTTGCAGATGCGCTGCAGAGAGTAGCCGCGATGAGCAATCGCCAGCGGCAGATGGGGACCGGCTAACGCATACGCGACAAAGATCAGAGCCAGTACAGGCATGATATAACCCAATACGCGCCGGGCGCACTCCAGGGTGATGACCGCCAGACAGGCGCCGGCAAAGGTCGCCATCCATGTGGTCTGGCTCAGGCGCTCCGCCAGATGATGAACCTCATCCTGCGCCATCCACCATGAAATCCAGGTCAGGGTGATCAGAAGAAGATCCACGCAGCGGCACAAGATGCGGAAGGGCTTGATATCGGCATATTTATCCTTGCAGATGTGTTTGTGCAGGGGCTGGGTCAGCAGTACCAGAGTCAGCGCAAAGCTGAGATGGATGCCGCGCTGGGTCACATAATCGCCCAAGCCGTTGAGACCGGTGAAGATGTGAAACGATGTCATCAGGATTGCCACAAAAAAAGCAAACCGGACAAACTTGTCCGAGCGGCCCTCTTCAACAGCCTTGGCAGCGGCAAGCTCGCTGTCAAGTGAAGTGATATCAATTTCCTTCGGTTCCTTTTTTGCCACAAATGAGCCCCCTTTTTAAAGTAACAGTTTGATTTTGAAGAGAAGAGGGCCGGCGCCGAGAAATTCTCAGTTCCGGCCCATCTGTCACATTTCCTTGACGCTTGACGGAGGGTTATCCCTCCTTAGACTTAGAGAAGGCCCTGTTCGCCGTAGTATTTGGCAGCGCCGTCATGCAGGGGAATCGGCATATTGGTGCACAGGAAGGAGGGATCGGTCATTTCGCCGAGCAACGCGTTGCCCGCGGCCATCTCGGCGGTATGCTCGTTCATGGCCTTGCAAAGATCGTAAACCAGACCTTCATCCATATCGGCGCTGACGATAATCAGGCACTTTACACCGAAGGTTTTGGTTTCCTTGTCCTGGCCGGTGTAGGTATTGGCAGGAATCTTTGACTGGATATAAGCGGAGTTTCCGGCAAGGATCTTGTCAATCTCTTCCTGCGTATAATCGAGAACCACAATTTCCTTGGTGGCCGCCAGATTCAGCTGGCCTCCGATGGGAAGACCGGCGAATCCGAACGCCGCGTCCAGAATTCCGTCGCCTACCGAGTCGGCGCCGTCGCCCAGACCCAGATTTTCCAGGCTGGTGTTGTCCTTGCTGATGCCCATGACATTAAAGGCATCCAGTGTGGAGTTTTCGGTTGCGGAAGCGGCGGGGCCGACGGCCACGCGCTTGCCCAGCAGATCGTGGACATATTCCATACCGGAGCTCTTGAGCGCGACGCCGCTGGATACAGAAGTGTATACCGCACCGATCACGCGGACGTTATCGAGCGCCTGAGTAAATTTTCCGGCTCCGGAATAGCCGTTGAGAACCACGTCGGCGGTGGCGACGGCCACGTCCACTTCTCCGTTGGCGACATCCTGCACGTTCTGGAAAGATCCGGTGGAGGTCTGGGTATTGCACTTTACTCCCTGAACGTTGTTGGTCCATACCTGAGACAGAGCAGCGCCGGCAGGGTAAAGAGAACCGCCGGTATCGCCGGTGCCGAAGGTCATGATGACGTTTCCGCGCGGGGAGGCGCTTTCGGATACCGCGGAGCTGCCGCCGGATGCCGCCGGAGCCGGGGTGCCCGAACTCGACGCTCCGCCGCAGCCTGCCGCTGAAATAAGCATCGCCGTTGTCAACAGGATCGCAAATATTCTCTTCATAATTTTGCTTCCTCTCTTTTGTCAAGATGTTTGATAGATGGCCAGGTGACTCAATTATGAATAAATCGCTTTATCGTATTGCAATCACCATGATGCAAGAATACTATACTTTCAAAGATTTAGCAATATAAAACGAATTGAAAAAAAATTTTTGTAATTTTGCACCATAAAATATACAAAAATTTCTATTTTTTAAACGTTGACAAAACTTGGATGAAGGAGTAAGCGGATAAATAATCAAAAGATTTGCCTATAGAAAATGTGATACAGACAAAAAACGGCCCGCCCGAAGGGCAGGCCGAAACCAGAGAGACGCTCATCTGCCGAAAAGGCAGCGGCGCTGCCGCAGCAGGCGGCGGCGGTTAAATTCGAGCAAACGCTCTCCCGCGTGAGCAAGGTTATAAATCCGCAGAAATTCCGCCGAGGCGCAGAGCTTATCCGCCAGATTGACCACAACCGATTCCCGGTGGCGCGGGATGCGGCGGAGGGTGACCGGCCACATATGCTTGAGGATGATATCCCGTTCCAATTCCGAAAGGCCGAACTGCTCGGCGTTTTCGAGAGCCATCTGCGGGTGGACCAGCAGGCGCTGCCAGGGGCTCACCCGGGCCTTTTTCCAGTCACAGAGATAGAGATCATGCAGCAGCCCCGCGCGGGCGGCGGCGACATAATCGAGCCTCCAGCGGCGGCAGAGCGCAAAGCTCAGATAGGAAACAAAGATGCAGTGGTCGAGACAGCTCACTCCGCCCGCGTGCTGCGGAATATCGTCCATCGCCTGTACCGCAGGCTCTTCAATCAGATCGGCAATGCAGGTATAAAATTCCTCTTTTGTTTTGGAACTCCACATGGGGATCACCTCTTTTCGGTATTTCTTATTATACCTGATTTTCGAACAAAATGGTATTCTTTTTGAGAATGAGGCTATGTTTTGCCAAAAAAGCTGCGGCCTGCGCCAACAGGCTGTTTCAACGGACACGGTGGACTTTTTAATGATGATGACGTCTTTACGATTCCTATCCGGTTGACGTGCCATATAGAAGGTTGTGAAAAAAATTCCTCTGAAGACTCTTTTCAGCCGGCAATCAGCTTGCCGCGTATTTCCACAGCATCAGCGGATTTGCCAAGGGTCTGCAAATGAGCGGTCAGCTTGTGATCCACGGCAAAGCCGTCGCTTACAACGGCTTTGTTACCCAGTTTATTTTTCTGCCAAACGCATCGGAGATATACCAAACTTTTTGATTATTGAGTCCCGAGGGTCCTTTGCCGATTGTCCGCTTTTGCAGGCACAATTCAAAGCTTATAGGAGTTCTATTTTATAGCGATTTCAAAATTAGCCTGCGCAGTATCAGAAAAGGATCGCGGCCTGATAGCAAATCTGCGGAAAAATGGCAGCCGCAGCCAGCATTCTGAAAATTTGCACAACGATAAGGATTGGACTTTGTACCCCGATATCAGCAGAAATCAAGGCCATATCGCTTGCACCGGCAGGCGTAGCCATCAGCATAGCTTCCCGAAAGGGAATGCAAAACCGTCGGAAAAGAAGATTCCCAACCAAAAGAGCATTTAACATGTAGGCGAAAACGATTATCATGGCAGGTATCAACAGTGTGTGAATTTTCATCAGCGAATCATAACTGACCGAACAACCAATATATGCTCCGGAAAGAATTTGTGCCAACCGTTTGATCCACCTCGGCAGGGAAACAGGGAGAACGGTCATCTTTAGGAATAAGCTTCCCATCATCGAAAAGATCAAGGTGCCGGCGGGCAGCCTGAGGCAGCGCCCTAAAAAACCACAGACTCCGGCAGAGAGAAGAATACAGAGAACTCCTGCCGGGGATGAATCGGATTTTTTTCTTTCCTTCATTGAAAAGGCGGTTTCTGATTTGGCTCGCTCCTTTCTGACAAATTTCCGGTCAAGCCAGACGATCCATGAAGGAAACAGCCCAATCCCCGCGCAAAGCCTGACAAACTGCAGAACAACAACATGCGAGATATCCGCCCCCATGTCGGCCGCGGTTAAAGTCAAATCGCTCATTCCGCCGGGTACGGCGCAGAGCAATGCTGTCAACAGGTCGATATCAGTGATCCGCCGGAGCAACAGTCCCACAGAAAAATTCAGCAGCAAAAAGGAACCTAAAACCACCAATGCCGGGCGGTATGCATTTCTGAGCTGAAGCAGATCGCTTTTTTCGACCGAGCAGCCGATAAAAGCGCCGGCGGTAACCTGAGCGGAAAACTTTGCGGCATAGGGCATGGCGGCACAACGCAGAGTAAGGGAAAGCAAAACCGTTCCGCAGACGGCTCCGATCATCATCGCACCCGGAATCCGAAGCTTGTAGAACAGAAACCCGACGAATCCGGCCGCAGCAAAGGTTATGATAATATTCATTTTTTCCTCCCGATTCACTTTTTAAAAACAATGCCTCCGTATGGCCGCATACAGAGGCATTGATCGGCGTCTCCTGCCGCTCCGGGATTTGAGGAGGGTGCAATTCGTGGGGAGAAAAGGTTCGGCCAAGGGCTATCAACGTCAAACCAAAAACGATTCTTCCTGAAGACTCATCTCAAAATCGGTATACTTTTTCAGCTTGGTCCATTCGGCCCGCTCCTGCTGAGAGCAAAGTAAATCCCGGCAGGCAGTTGTTTTTCCTGTTTCATACAGCGTCTTGAGAACTTCTATCTGAGTTTTGATGATGGCCCGGATCAGCGTCTGCGGATACTTTACCAAACTGAACCCCATCTCCTGAAAATCCATGGGACTGTAATTTTCAGTGACAGTCCCCTCAACGACCGAAACGCATTTCGGGATTTCAAGGGCTCGAAGCTGTTCCATTGCTTCAGCGGTCGGAGGCATACTGGTGAATACCATATCCGCGCCGGCCTGATAATACTGCCTGACTCTCCGCAGCGCCTCCTCAAAGCCAAGGCTTTTGGCACAGTCCGTTCTTGCGATAATCAGGAAGTTGGGGTCCCGGCGGGCGCGGCACGCCGCTTGAATCCGCTGGCACATCTCTTCGGCGGTGACGACGCTGACGCCAAAAAACGCACAGCGTTTTGGAAATACTTGATCCTCCATCTGAATTCCGGAAATCCCCATCGCCTCATATTCTTCCACCATCCGCATAATCGGCAGCAGGCCGCCGTAACCGGTGTCAACGTCCACAAGAACAGGGATGGAGGTCGCATTCAAAATATTTTGAAAAATTCCGCGATACTCGCCATAGGACAAAAGGCCTACATCCGAGATCCCAATGCTGGTGTTGGTGGCCGCCGCACCGCTGACAAAGGTGGCTTCAAATCCAGATTGCTCAATCAGCGAGGCGGATAAGGCGTCATGGCAGCAGGGAGCGACGAGAATTTTTCCACTGTGTAACAGCTCACGCAGGCGTACATTTCGGGCGTTTGACATTGTGTATTTTCTCCTTATAAAGGTGCAGGCGCCGGATTTTCCGCCGCCTGCACACAAAATTGTATCACTTGGTATAAAGCCGCAGCGCATTTTCACTCAGAATCATTTTAGCGCTTGATTGAGCTTGTGTGGCGGAAATCAGGTTCTGTTCGACTAAACGTCCCAATACATCAGCCAGTGAGCTTTTTGCGATTTTCGCTGCCAGCCAGACCATCTCGCAATACCAGTGCTGCCCCGTGCCCAGCAGAATTTTATCATGAGGAGCGCAGCTCAGGGCATCTTCGAGAATGCGGGAGGTTAGAACTCCTTGCCAAAGCTGGGTCTGGCTCAGGTCAAGGTAGACATTGGGAAAGTTGTAAGCCATCCATGCCGCATTGCGCGTATAAGGGAAGCTGCCGTGCAACAGCACAATTTTCGCCTTGGCATATCGCGGATTTTTCAGATAAGGCGCCATCAGAATCGGGTCAAGCGAATACACGTCGGTTCTGGTTTTGAAACCGGTCGTCCCGGTGTGCAGGTGCAGGGAGATGTCCAGTTCTCCGCAAAGCTCAAGAAGATGTGAAAACATGGCGTAGTACACGCTGGTCACTGCGGCTTTATCGCCGCATTTTGCCTTTTCGAAGGACGCACGTGCTTCCTGCATTGAAACCTCACGGACTTCAAAGCCGCATTTTTCCCCGATGTGGCCCTTCAGACCGGCAAACCCTTCGGAGTGCGCTGTGCGAACACCTTCCAACAATTTCCCCAAAAGCTGGTCGAAGGTTGTTTCCGTCTTCAGAAGGGAGAAGAAAAGGTCCTCATAGCGAAACAGGCGAAACACCTGGCAAGGAAAACAATCGCCGATCCGCTCACCCATGGGATGTTCTGCATCAAGCATGGTACCGACAATGTTTTCATCCTCATAAAGCATGCGCGTGTATTCCCGCAGCGCTTCGGGAGTGGCGGTTCTGCTGTTGCGCGCTTCGGTGACCGCTTCAAGGGTGGGCTCACATCCAAACTTCTGCGCCATCGCATGCACCAGCATCATGATAACGCCCTGATAGGGCAGATGGGATACCGCATCTGGAGAAACGGCGGGCTTGCCATTTTCATCTCTGGCGCTCCGCACCCCATGGTAATAGTTTACAGCGAATTCTTCCGGGGTTACCACGAGCCTGTCAGTAAACAGCAGGTGGGTGTGATTGTCAAAATATGCTTCTTTGCCGAAATCAAATTTCATGAATAACTCCTTACGATCAGGCCTCTTTGGCGGCTGTACGCTCGGCCCTCTTTTTAGAAATAAATTTGGTGATATAAGGGAAACAGACACCAAAAATCGTCAGAACAATCAGCACCCAATCGATTGTGCTCGAAAAGAATACCGACATGCTTCCGTGGGAAAGCTGCAAAGCGCGCCGCATGTTATTTTCGACAAGCTCACCGAGCACAAAGCCTAAAACCGCGGCCGGCGGCGCAAAGCCATAACGCTTCATCAAAAAGCCGATGAAACCGAAGAGAAGGACCATCCACGAGGCGAAAACGTCGTTGAGGGTGGCAAAGGCGCCCACAAAGGCAAAGACAAGAATGGCGCTGGTCAGATAGACCTTGCTGACCGAGGTCAGCTTGATCAGCGGCTTGAGGATCAGCAGTCCGACCGCCGCCAAAATAATCTGCGCGACGAACATGCACGCCATCAGCTTATAGGGGATCTCCGGCTCGTTTACAAAGAGCATCGGACCGCAGGAGATGCCTGCGATCGTAAATCCGGCCATCAGGATAGCGGTTGAATTGGAGCCCGGAATACCAAGCGCCAGCAGAGGAATCAGGCCGCCGGCCGGCACGCCATTGTTGGCGGATTCGGGGGCCGCCACGCCGCGGATATCACCGGTTCCGAAGGTTTCGGTATTTTTGCAGATCATTTTGGTCTCGGAATATCCAATCCAGGAAGCGATGGTGGCGCCCGCGCCGGGCAGCGCGCCGACAATGGAGCCCATCGCGCCGCAGGCGATGACAATGGGAGTGCACTGCATAAACTCCTTGCGGGTCGGATAGGTCATCTTAAACTTGTTTTTCACCGACTCAAAAACTTCGCCGCCAAAGATCTGGCGCAGCACCTCGCTGACGGCGAACATGCCGACCAGCACCGGTATCATCTCCAAACCCTCGGAAAGGCGGTTGATTCCGAAGGTGAAACGCTTGACAGCCGTGAAGGAGTCCATGCCGATAACCGCGAGAAAGAGCCCAAAGACCGCTGAAATAAACCCCTTCATGGGACTGTTGCCTGAAACGGCGCCGACGACGCTCAGACCCATAATGGCCATCCAGAAATATTCGGTCGGCCCGAATTTCAGGGCAAACTGGGAAAGCGGGATAACGGTAAAAACGAGAATGAAGACGGAGATCAGCCCGCCAAGCACACCCGCGTAAAGCGACATGCAGAGCGCTTTGCCGCCCAAGCCTTTGCGGTTCATCTCATAGCCGTCCAGAACAGTGGCCGCTGCCGCTCCCGTACCAGGGGTCTTAATTAAAATTGCGGGAATCGAGCCGCCGTATTCGGCGCCCACGTAAACCGCCGCCAGCATCGGAAGCGAATAAAAGGGGTCCATGCCATAGGTGAAGGGTAGCAGCAGCGACATGGCCACCGAAGCGGAGATGCCGGGAATGGCGCCGCCGATGATGCCCCAGATGACGCCCGCCAGAATATAGAGCATGGAAACCGGCTGAAACGCCTGTCCCAATCCTTGAATAAACAGTTGCATTTTCTTGCTCCCCCCTTACAACACGATGCTGGGGAGAAGAACCCCAAGCAGCTTGGCGAAAAAGAAATAGAGGAAGACGCTGAAGCAGACCGCGTAGGGGACCGCTATCTTCAGGCGGGTTTTGAGCTCACGATGATCGAAGTAAAGGGTCAGCGCAAGCAGAAAAGCGATTGTTGACAGGATAAATCCGATTCGCGTAAAAATCAGCAGATAAATCATAATGCAAAGCAGAATGTATGCGAGAGAGCGAAACTCTCTTTTTCCTTTGATGGGTTTTACCGGTCCGTTGGAGGTTGCAAAAAGAATGACCGCGGTAATGCCAATCAAAGAGGCCAGAAGCCGGGGGTACTTGGCGGGCCCGACATTGTCCAGGAAGGAGGCGGGGAAGGTCCCCGCCACAATCCAAATGTAAGCCGCGAAGGCCAGACAGACCAGAGCGATGATACGCTCACGGTTCATAAAGTTTTTCACAATCAGATATCCTCCTTGCGAGCGTGGGCACTACTGCTGCTGGCCGGTCAGAGCGGCCATGTTGTCAGTGACGGTGCCGGCAATCGTCCGATAAGATGCGAGAAATTCCTCGCCGCTTTGCAGAACAGGATCAATCGCAACCGACTCAAGATAAGCCATGAATTCTGCGCTGTCATAAGCCTGTGCGAACACCTCGGCCATCCGCTTGACAAGCGCGGGGTCGGTTCCCTTGGGGGCGGCGATGCCGCGGGGGCGCTCAAAGATGAAATCAAAACCCTGTTCACCGGAGGTGGGGATATCCAGAGCGTTGCGCTCCTCACTCAACAGACAGAGCAGCTTGAGCTCGCCGGCATCAACCTGTGCGGCCATGTCGCCGTATTCTCCGACGGCTACATCGACAAACCCACCGAGAACGCCAACCAGGGAGTCGGAGCCGGTCTCATACACAACACGGTTGACATCAATTTCCGCTTGATTGATGATGGCAACTGAGCAGATGGTGCTGGCGCTGGTGGGAGCGGCGGTGGCCCAGCCGACTTTTCCGGGGTTGGTCTTGCAGTAATCGACCAGCTCCTGAAGATTGTTATAGGGCGCGTCGCTCTTGCAGTAGATGTACTGGGGATCCATTCCCATACCGGTAACATAATCAAAATCTTCATACTTGACAGGAGATCCGCCGATGAGATCGGCAGTGACCACGGTGGAACTCAGGCAGGCAAGGGTATATCCGTCGGGTGACGCCTTCTGTACCTTGCCCCATGCAGTGGCCCCAGTGGGATCCACAATATTTTCAATCAACAGGTTGTGCCCGTTCAGCTTTCCGTTGAGTGCCGCGGCGAGCTGACGCAGAAAAATGTCTCCGCCCGATCCGGCCTTGGTGTAGTAGATGATAGTAACATCCTTTTCGGGCCAGCTTGAATAGTCGCTGCCCGATTCCTGAGAAGCGGCTTCGGCTGCACTGCCGGACTGCGGCGCTGCGCTGCTTGCCGCTTCGCTGGGCTTGTTGGCACATGCTGCCATGTTCAACAGCATGGCCGCGGTGATCAGGAGTGAAAATAGTCTGGTTGTCCTTTTCATGGAATCATTTCCTCCTCAATTCCTCTTCGTCATTTCCTCCGTTTTTGGAGCTTTGTCTTTATAATATTTGGTTGTTTCACAAAAAACAAGCCCCCCTATTTGACAAAAAATTGGTCAAAAGGTAACTGACATATCAATTTATCTTATGTTATAATGTCTTTAAGTCGCTGACAATGGTTCGTTAAGGGCTTTTCGTGCCCGTTTTCCCGGGACAGAAAAGATAAAAAATTTTGATGGGTTGAGCTGAAGGAGGAGGCATATGAACCTGCAGTGGGTCCGAATTTACCTGAGCGTACTGGAGACGGGCTCCTTTGCCGCGGCCGCACGACAGCAGCATATGACCCAACCTGCGGTCAGCATGGCCATTGCCTCATTGGAGGAGCAGATTGGCCAGGCCCTTCTGCTGCGGACACCGGGACAGCGCACCAGGGTCCAGCCCACCCGCGCGGGAGAAATCTTTCGGGACTATGCACACCGTTTTCTTGAAGATTACAACCAGCTGCGGG
>Ga0129314_1000575_pt1 | contig 37046 bp, 49 predicted proteins | sample O1111metagenome_FD_94431 | JGI IMG/M metagenome (GOLD analysis project Ga0129314, IMG submission 94431) | Orangutan individual fecal microbial communities from fecal samples from Wisconsin, USA - O1111 metagenome | ecosystem: Host-associated > Mammals > Digestive system > Large intestine > Fecal... | reverse complement strand
TTAATGGTGATGTCTTTTTCCGTCACCCAGCCACCGTTACGTTGTATCTGAACCAGCAGGCGGACTTCCGACGGATTCCTGTCCCCCTTTGAGGTGGTTTCCACCAGTGCCTGCACGCCGAAGGTAAAACGCAGTCGGTCAATGTTTGCCGACGTGATGGTCCGGGTGATCGGCGTGTCGTATTTCACTTCCGTACCCAGCACCGTCTCGGAGCCGGAGGATTCAAATCCCTCCGGCGGTGTTTGCTCCTGCTCACCGGCCCGGAACACCACCGTGACGCCGGAGATGTTGGTATTCCCCTCAATGTCCAGCACTGGCGTACTGTTCAGCAGCACGCTTTTTAATCCATCTACCGGACCTTCAACCGGCCCTTCGCTGATGGCATCGATCACACTCAGCAACTGCGTGGACTTCAGGTTGTCCTTCGCTTCGCGCGGAGTATGCCCCTTACTGCTGCCTTTACCCATTCCTAACGCTCCATAAACGACAAAACCGCCCGGAGGCGGTTTCACATAAAACGTTTTTCATCAGCGACCAATCACCACAACCTGACCACCATCCCCTTCGTCTGCCGTGCTGATCTCCTGAGAGACCACCCGCGACCCCACGCGCATTTCACCGTACAGAACGGGCAGAACATTGCCCTGGGCAACCATGTTATCCAGTGAGGAGAAATAGGTGTTCTGTTTGCCGTTATCTGTACTTGCTGCCGTGGGCGTCCTGGCTTTCGGTGCCAGCATCTGCGCCACTCCGCCCAGGATCATACTGGCCCCTGCCGCATACATACCCGATACAGCCGCGGCTCCCAGCCAGCCCACAGGGTTCCACCATGCCACCGCAATCAGCGCCGCCCCCAGCACCACCTGAAACACACCGCCACTTTTAGCTCCCGCCAGACGCGGCACGATGTGGATCACGGCACCATTTGCCAGCGGCTCATTAAGACGGGCAGACAATTCGGTTTCACCGGCATCACGCCCGGCAATGCGTACCTGGTACCAGCCGTCGCTCAGTTTCTGACGAAACGCCGGGATCTGCATGGCCAGCGCCCGGATGGCTTCGGACCCCGTTTTCACTCGAAGGTCGATGCGGCGGCCAAATCGTTGTAAATCCCCGTAAAGGCAGATGCGTGCCATGCCCGGTGACGCCAGAGGGAGTGTGTGCGTCGCTGCCATTTGTCGGTGTACCTCTCTCGTTTGCTCAGTTGTTCAGGAATATGGTGCAGCAGCTCGCTGTCACCACAGTAAATGGCGGCATGATTCGGCACCGATGAACCAAAACAGCACAGCAGCACATCGCCCGGCTGCGCCGCTGACAACGGCACCTGATACAGCCCTGTGGCCTCCAGATTATCCAGATAGAGATTCTGACCGTTACGCCACCAGTCATCCTCGCGATGAAAATCCGGCATCTCAATCCCCGCCAGATGGTAAGCATCCCGGAACAGCGTGTAACAGTCCGTCACCCCGTGCTCAAAGCGCCGCCCGGAAAGATGTGGCACACAGCGGAACTTGTGAATCGCTCCCCGGCAAACCAGCCACCACGGCAAATCACTCTGCACCTGCAGCCGCCGGTCGGTCTCACTCAGCCAGGGCATACCACCGGGGTGGCTGTGGACCAGCGCCACAATCTCACCCTGCATCTCTGCCCGCAGCCAGTCCTCCGGCGACATCCGGAAATACTCCTCCGGCTCACCGGAGATATTCACGCAGGGAAAATATCTTTCCCCCTCCGGTGTTCTCACCACGAAGCCGCACGACTCCGCTGGCGCACATCGCCGGGCGTGCGCCAGAATCGCTGATTCTGTCTCTGTCATGGGATTCACTGCGAAAGTTTGTTAATGGAAAGGAAGCCGCCAAAGTTGCCGACGTTATTGCGAAACTTACAACCACTCAGGCATTTGCTGCATTTATCCTTCGTGATATCGGACGTCGGCTGGTCATATTCATCCGCGACCGCCGGACCGTGATAACCGCACTCATCACCGCGATAGGTCCAGGTGCAGGTATTAGCCAGCATGATGCGCCCCGGAAAAACAGCACCGTCCGTTTCCGTCGGCGTGGACAGTACAAAAGAGGCACTGACCGCGCTCAGTTCGCTGCACTGCTCGATGCGCCAGCGGCTGATCACCTCCTGCTCCGGATCGGCGTCACTGTTTCCGTTGACGAAGTTCACCGCATCCAGAAAACGGGCGTAAACCTTACGCCTGACCACCGTTCCGCCGACCAGACTCTGCAGGTCTTCCGCCATCCCGGTGACCATTCCGTGCAGGTTAGAAACCGTCAGTGTCGGACGGGCAGCACTGCCCTTGCCGTTCAGTTCAAATCCCGTCCCCTGAATGGGGTATGCCTGATACTGCCGCCCCTGCCAGGTAACCGGCTCACCTTTTTCGTTCTGCTCATTACAGAAAAAATAACGTTCACCACCGACCTCTGTCAGATCGATTTCCCAGAGCACCACCTGGGCTGACTGAGTGAGGCGTGTCGTCTCATGATGTGTTTCCTGTGGAATATCCTGCATCAGAGCCTCCTATGCCACGACCTGTTCAAAATCTGCCGTTATGGTTACCCACAGCGCCCCCACGCTTGCCGACCATTTACGACAAACCACCCTGATCGGTTTCCAGTCATAAGGTGGCGTCCACTGAAATGCACGGACGCCACCGTGCCGTTCCAGAAAGGCTTTTAAAGATGGGTGTTCACATTTACGAACACGTATCGTCACGCTGTAAGTCGACAACTGGTTATTCAGTCCCGCCGCACGACGCTGTTCATAACCATCGCCCAGCTTCACTGTCACCACTTTCGGCTCTGATACCACATTCATATCCGGGCGCACTTTCCAGTGAAACGTCTCCATTACCGATATGCTCCACTTAACCGACCACCATCACGGGCCTGCTGTTGCATAAAGTCCGCTGCCGCTTTTTTCCCGAGGTCATAAACCGCCTTCAGGGCAGCCGGACCTATCTGCCCGTTCGTGCCATCGTTATTGATCTCGATGTTGTACTGCGGGGAAAACATCGCCATACCTGAACCCCCAATATCCGCCACAACCCCCAGCTTACCGTCAGCACCACGACGCAATGGCAGAATGGCTTCAGGTCCCGCTTCCCCCATCACACCCGCGCCTTTTGCAAAAGCAAAAAACGTCGGACGGTTAACCACCGTGCCACTGTAACGACTCAAATCAGCAGACTGATAAATCCCCCCATTGGCATTCAGGGAAAGGCTGCTGAGATCAAATCCCAGTACACTGCCAATCCCTTTTATCGATTTCATCATGGTTGCCTGCGCCAGGATTTTCGCCATATCTGACAGCACAGAAGAGGTGAAGGATTTGAAATTGAGTTTGCCGGTAGTGACAAAAGTTGCCAGGCCATTTCCCATGTTGCTGAAGGCTGACGAGAACACCTGTTCTGCTGTTTCTGCCGTATTATCTGCATCCACGGTAAAATCCTGAAATGCACGCAGGACTCCGTTTTTCCAGTTACCCTGCACAACTTCAAGCTGTTGCCAGTAACGGCGATTCTCATTCAGTTGTCGGTTCAGGCTCTCCGTCAGCGCCTGCTCGGCCTTTCTGTAGTCATCCGTGTTATATGTCCCTTTCTGCTCACTATCCCGCCTCAACTGCTCCAGCTGTTGCTGGTATTTCTGGCGAAGACTCAGTTGTACCTGATATCGCTGTCGCTGCTGATCACCCATACCCACCGTGGCGATATCCAGGTCATGTTGCTGACGCTGAGCGCGCTCTTCTTCAGCCAGTTGACTGGTCAGCTGAATTGTTTTTTTCTTCAGCTCGTTGAGTGCCGTCTGTTTCTGAAGCTCCTGCTGTTTTACATCCAGCAGCGTCAGTGCCTGAATCAGTTCATCTTTACGGGCCAGCACACTCTTTTCATCTGCCGTCAGTTTTTTCCCGTCCAGGTCGCTGATGCGCTGCTGCAGAGCCAGGAGCTGTTTATGCGCTTCTGTCATCCTTTCCGTGGCAATGCCTGCTGACTGTCTGGCAGCAGCAATCTGTCCTTCCACCTGTGCCTGTTGCTGACTGTACTGCAGCAATAACCGGGTGGCCTCATCATTACGGGTTTCGCGTGTTTTTTTCTTACCGGATGCCAGGGCTTTCTCGTAACGTTCATTTTCACGTTGTATCGCCGCATCCCTGACAGCCTGATCGGCGTACTGCATGGCATTAATACGCGCAATTTCACGCTGATGTCGTGCAGCTTCCGTTTCATTCATCCGGTTCAGTGCAGCATTTTCAGCATTACGGCGTTTCTGTTGCTCCTGATAATTCCGCTCTGCCTGCTCTTTTGCATCCTGCAAATCCTTCTGGCGTTTTTTCTCCTGAAGATCGTTAAGACGCTGCTGATCGTATTCAACCTGAGAAGATGATGCCGTCCAGGGGAGTCTTTTCGCCCGCGACACTTTCTCCTGCAAAGTGGCAATCTGCGCATCCAGCGAATCTTCACGACCAATATTCATGGCCGCATCCCAGAACTGCTTCCACCAGTCAGACAAAGTTTGCAGCGTACTGCCCAGCGCATTGAGGTTATTATCAATATCCGCAGTACGCCGACCGGTTTCCTCTGCCAGTGCAGACATGGCTATCCGTGCCGCATCACTGGACCGCCCCTGCTCTCCAAGGACGCGTATCTGCTCAAGCTGAGTGGCAGTAAGAAAATGCAGCTCATTGTCCAGAGACTTCGCGGCATTTACAGGATCATCCTTCAGCCGCTTAAACTGATTTATGGTATCGCTGACCGACTGGCCAACCGATCGCTCCATCTGTGCGGCAGCTCTCGCCACCATACCGATATCGTTTCCACGAAATGCACCACTCCCCACCACCTGAGCCAGCGCACCGGCTGCAGCATGTTGCGTGATACCATTCCCGGAAATAGCACGACTGAGCGTCCACAGCTGCCCGGCAGTGACTCCGGCATAATGCCCCGTCAGCGACAGCTGGCGGTTAAATTCTTCCCCCTCCTTCTGACCGTCATACCAGGCTTTACCCAGACCATAGACGGCCGCGGTAATACCGCCAATAACCCCGCCCAGCATCATGCCTTTCGGTGACATCAGTGTGTCTATCCATCCGGCACGGTTAGCCAGCGTTATCCCGGATCCCCTCAGCGCCCCTAAATTGCCGCGGGCCAGTTCACCTATCAGAACGCCTATCTCCTGGCGGGCCGCTGCACTTTTCAGACCCAGCGAATGCGTGGCTTTTCCTACCCGCTCCATTTTGCGGATATACACTTCTGCAGCACTGCTTACCCCCAGCTGGGCAGCCCTGGCACGAAGCAACTCAGAAGAAGAAAGATTCTGGCGGGTTGCCTGCTCTTTAAGCTGACGGATAAACGCCACTTTCTGTCGGGTAGCCTCTGCCTCAGCCTGCGTAAGAACACGGGTTTTCGCCGTAACCTCAGAAATCAGCGCCAGATAATCCTGCTGACCAATCCCGCCACTGTTTCTGGCCTGTCGGATCTGCTGCTGAATACGCTGTAATTCCTGCAGCCCCGCACTGGCCTGTTTCACACTGTCAATCTGACGATAAAACGCAGCAGCCGCTTTATCCTGAGCCTCCGCCAGAGCGATGGCCTGCGCCTGTTCCTCGCGCATTTTCTGGCTCAGTGCCTCCATGCGCTGGCGGGTTTTCTCCACCTCGCGGGCCATGCGTTCATGAGCCTGTGCGTTCTTCTCCACCGTCTGCGCATGGACGGATGCGGCTGTTGCAGCCGAAGAAGCTGCCTGCGTTGTCTGCCGGGCGGCCTGAGTCTGACGCTCCATAAAACGCTGCATACGGGCAGAAGACCGTTCTGCATCGCTGGCTGCACCATTCAGAAGGTTTTTGATACGGGGAATTTCATTTTTAAACTCTGCCGCATCAATCCCCAAATCAATGACCAGGTTGGCTATCTGGTCCATAACGCACACCTCCGGAAATACCTTCCCCAAGATGCATCAGTTCTTCGTCCGTTCGCTCCGGTATCCCGTTCTCTTCCGGTAAAAGGCTGAAATCAGCCACCGCAGCATCACTGCTGCCGGACACCATTCTCACGATCAATGCCTTCAGCGAGGCAAACTGCGCATCCATCCACACATCACTGAAGCTCTGCATCCGGAAATAATCGCCCCACTCACCAAGCTCAGTGGCCGACATTTCCGACAGCATCCGCCGCCAGTCTGCCCGCCGGAACTCCCGGGCAAGCCGCATGACAAACTGCATTTCCCGCGTCAGGACTTTTCCGGCGTCAGCGCCTCATGCTCATCATCCACGGCATTATCAATGGCCCCCATACCGCTCAGCGACAGAACCATCTCCGCCCCCGCACCCAGGGCATCATACGACCATGTTGTAATAACGGATGCGCAAAGCGTCTCTACATCCTTAGACTGATCCGCATTCCACAGTGAGCGGGAAACCAGCCAGGCATTGATATCCATCCCCATCCGCAGAAAAGCAATCTGTCGTTCAGCCTCCGGCAGTTCTCCCTCCACGGCATCAAACTTTGCCGTTCGCTGCTGAACAAACGTCAGATATTCAATTCTCTGCAGCCCGGACAGCTCACTGAGCACCACGGACTGTTTTTCATAATTAAACGTGTCCTGTTTCAGAAACATCATGTTCTCCACCTGCAAAAAAGCCCCGCATAACCGGGGCAAATGATGAGTATCGTCCTGTTAACCTGCTGCGCTGACAGTCACCGCAGTCACAGCCACAAAATTCCCGTCAGCGGTCATGCCCACAATGCTGACACTGCCCTGCTTCACGCCTTTTACCGTGGCCACAAGTCCGTTCAGGGTAACCGTGGCAGTCTGTGGATCTGACGAATGCACACTGATCGCTTTGTCACTGGCTCCGTCAGGTTTTACTGTAAAGGTCAGCGTGGTGGTTGCTCCCACTTTTACACTGGCAGACGCCGGTGATACTGTCAGCCCGGTAACGCTCACGGTTTCAGTGCCTTCCTCTGCCAGATACGGACGCCCCACACCGCTGATTTTCACAGTGCGGGTCATCACGTCTTTTGAGGCAATGGTTTTACCCAGTGAGCTCAGCCAGCCACGGAAAACATCAACAGTGCCGTTGGGATATTTGATACGAAACGCGCAGACTTCACCGGAGTCGAACAACTGAACCAGTTTTTTCTGCCCGCTGTCACCCGGACGCCAGGCCAGCGTCGCCGAAGTATCACCAACGGATTTCTGCCCCTGGGTTGTCGTTTTCCAGTCTGCATCTTCATCATCGAGATAAGTGTCATCTTCTGCATCAGCGGTCATTTCGCCAGGTTGCAGATCCTTCACCATCGCAAGACGCAGCCAGTCAGTGTCCGACAAAGGGTTCGCAAACGCATCGCCGTTGCCGGTATACATCCAGAACGTCGTCCCCGCACCTTTCGTCTTTGCCAGTGGATTTGGTGTGGTCATTACCACCTCCTTAATTCGTGTACGTGATCTGGTACGTGATTTCCGCCATCGCCCAGGTGGCCATCTCATTATCACGTTGATAGTTAAAACCGAGTGGGTTCAGGGTGTCGATGAGTCCGGAAAGTGCCGGTACATCATTCAGGGCCGGGAAAATGGTGCTCTCCATCCACATATCCAGCTCTGAATCCGGTGCCTGTGCCCGGATGAAGACGGCAATATGCAGAACAGCCTGCCAGTCATCTTCATCCGTCATTTTTCCGGTGTACTGAGCATCACTCAGCCACACCGCCACGGCAGGCAGTTCCTGCGCATCAATAAATGCCGGAAGCCCGTCAAAAAACGTGGCGCTGTCTCCACACTGTTCCCGAAGGCGTGCCAGTACGACCTGGCGGATTTGTGTATGTCGGTTCATCGGGTCAGCCATAACCTCAGTTGTTGTTTCAGTGCATACCCCAGCTGTTTCGGCATTTCCGCAGCAATGATGTGGTCGCGGGCATCTTCAAATGCCTGTGTCAGCGGTCCGGACAGCGGGATTTTCACTACCTCCACAGGAAGACGATTTTTTCTTGGCCTGCCCTGATGGTCATGCCCTGTTGCAAAACGCGCTTCAGGAAGACGCCTCAGAACATGCCAGCGGCCATTCGCCAGTTGCTGAACAAATGCCCCCCGGAAAAAGTATTTTCCCACTCTCAGTCCTTCACCAGCACGCCGCCGTGTTGTGTTCAGTTTGATGGCGGGCAGATTGCCCCGGTTAACGCGGATCCTGGCCGTCATTTTTCCTGACGGACTGGCTTTAAACACCCGGACACGCTGACGTACCAGTTTCAGGGGGATCCCTTTCACCTGGTTATCTCCCGCAACGGTATTCCCGGCAACCTGCCGGGTGGCAACCGAGACCGCTTTCTGTGCCACACGGTTTATCGCCCATGCGCTGGCCTGTGGCACCATACGGGTATCAAGGCTGTTCAGATTGCGGATGGCATTCTCAAGCCCCTTCATCCCACACCTCTTTACTCAATAAAGATCATTGGCTTACCGTTAAAGCGTTCATGCCGTGTGACCGTCCATTGTTGTCCGTTATAAACAACGCGATCCCCGCGCCGTGGGCGGTATCCCGAAGAAAACACCACCAGAGAGACCGCAGGTCCGGACAGAGCATTCAGCTCTGCCAGTGTTTCTCCCGGGATCACAGTCATATCGACATCATTAATCGAGGCTGTCTTTCCCATCTTTCTGACCGTGATCGCATCCATACGCGCTGCCAGCCGGGAAAAGGGATCAGACATTGAGTTTTACCGGCACTTCTTCTGCACTGGTTCCGGCATCTGCCCAGACAACCCCGACCAGCGGATCAGAGCCGCTGTTAGTCAGCTGAACTTTTCCGGACTTCAGATAAACCTTCTTACCCGTTTTCATGTCATCCGTTTTCAGCTTAGGCAGCATAAACACACCTTCGGTCATGCCGTCGCCTGTTTCACCCTGTGGAATATCGGTCAGCGCCACCGCAAAAACATCACCCACCTGCACCAGCTCTCCGCTGCTGATGGCTGCACTGGCAACAATCGCCACCGTTTTTCCTTCTTCTACAAAATTCTTTGCCATAACTGTCTCCGCACAGCCCCGTTCAGGGGCTGATTTCAGGTACAAAAAAAGCCCTTACGGGCCATCAGAGTTGTTGTCTGCGACGTTTACGCCGTACATTTCACCAGACCGCGGTGATCAACTGGCGCGACACCGGCGTCAATACGCACTTTCGTTGTCACGCCATCCACACTGAAGCCCTCCATCTGATCAATATATGGCGTATCCACACCGTTGAGATAAGCCACTTCAATCGTATCGGAGCCTTTTGACGCAGCCAGGTAGAAGGTGGTCTGGCTGTTATCATCAAGACGAGGCTCTGCAATAACGGTCGCAAAATCTTTCACCGGGTTAATAATACCGGCGTTAATGTCAGCCCCCTTGACACTTGAGGAGCGAATGACCTGGTTAGCAACAGACTCCATCGCCGTCGGTACCAGTACGAACGCAGGACGAATATTCAGATGACGCTCCCCCTCTTTCTGAACGCGCATCAACTGGCGGGCTTTATCCAGCGATGCCACGTCCATTGCAGCGCTCTCCAGTACGTTTGCATGTTTCGCTTTATCGAACAGACTTACATTATCTGTGGAGATTTTCGGGTTAGACGTCAGAATGGCATAAACCAGATCGGCAATAGTGGATTTCGCCGCACGGCCCAGTTTCATCGGGACATCGGTCAGCATATTCAGATCATCATTGATAATGGCCTGACGGGTGATACTGAACAGCTCGCCATAGGTCGCCAGTGCAATAGTGGCCTGTTTATCTCCGGTGGTGACGTATTTATATTCCGCCCCTTCACGCACCTGACGCAGAGCACTGAAGCCCCCCATACCCACACGATGGGCAATTTTAAAATCAGACAACTGACCTTTCCGCGTCCATTGTTCATAGGTTTCAGGAGCATCTTCCCAGCCCTGCAGAATGGCTTTGTTCGCAACATCCAGCAGAATATTACCGAAGTCAGACGTACTGTGGGTGAACGCCGCACCGACCATCTGCATCGGGTTATAACCGGAAACCCCAATACCCCGTTCAGTCAGTGACATACGGGCATATTCACGCAGGGTCATCCCGTTGTAGACATTATCACGTTCGGTTTTTTCAAATCCGGCACGCGCCATCAGCGCCTGGCGGATCCCGTCCCCCACAAAATTACCGTTACCAGCATAAATATGAGCCGGTGTATTTTTATTGGATGGCGTGGACTCGCGCCCCATCTCGTTCAACAGCTTTTCGCGGGCCTGCTCCAGCGAACACTCAGGATCGGCAAGACACTGAGCCTGCAGCGTCTGATAACGCCCGCCAAACATGGCAAACAGATCATTAATACCGTTTACACGCGCTTTTTGCTCTGCCAGTACCTGCGCACGGATACTGTTTTCATCCACCACGGGTGCTGCTGCCTGCACTGGCGTCCGGGAGGCTGCAGGTTCATCATCCTGTACGCGTGGAGCACTGTTGCGTGGCGGAGTAATCATGTTTCGAATGGATTCCGGCATCTTTTTAAATTCCTCTGTACGTTTTGACTGAATACATGCCATTGCCTTAACGGCTGGCGTCACCTGATCAGCAAATCCATGTGCCAGACATTCGGCACCGGACATCCAGGTCTCATCCGCCAGCATGGCAGCAATTTCATCGGTGGTTTTCCCGGTTTTCTGTGCATAAGCGGGTAACAGAACCGCCTCAACCTTATCGAGCAGGTCGGCATAGGTGCGCATGTCCTCCGCATCACCGCCCGTAAAGCCAAATGGTTTATGAATCATCATGAAGGTGTTTTCCGGCATAATGACCGGGTTTCCCACCATCGCAATGACCGACGCCATTGACGCCGCCACACCGTCGACATAAACGGTAATGGACGCACCATGTGTTTTCAGCGCATTAAAAATGGCGATGCCTTCAAAGACATCGCCACCCGGTGAATTGATATGGAGATTAATGTGGGTGATATCGCCCAGTGCATTCAGATCACTGATAAACTGCTTCGCTGTAACACCCCAGAAACCAATCTCGTCATAAATATAAATATCCGCGTCACTCTGGTGACCAGCCTGCATCCTGAACCAGGAATTATTCTTCGGACTGGTCGTCGGTGTGCTGCGGCTCCTGTCGTTTCGTTGCGGCACTGCTGCCTCCTTTATCACTGGCCGGATCGGTATCAAATACCAGATCCAGCTTGCGGTTTTCATCAATTTCTGCCTTGCGCCGACGTTTGACATCATCCGGATTACGACCACCTGCACGTACCCAGTCTGATTCTGTCGCCGCTCCACCACGAATCTGAATTTTCCAGGCCTCAGCCTCCTTAACAGGGTCAATCCACGGCATCACCGGTCCGGAATACACCGCGGTATACAGTGAAGAACGGTCAAGATCGCGGGGTAGCCTGATAACACCGGATGCCACAGCCTGTTTCAGCCAGGCACGATACATCGGGCGGGTGACGGCACCAATAAACCAGTCCTGCAGGATCAGGTAGCCATCAGTGGATTCAACCAGCTCCTGACGCTGGGCGCTGTAAGTGCCGTTATAGTTGCGCGCTGTACTGGAAAAACTCAGACGACTGCCCGCCGCCACGGCACGCAACTGACCATTACGAAAAGTTTCAAGGTTAGGATTGGGGCGATCCGACTTCACCATTCCGATTTCTTCGCCGGGTTTCAGATCGTCGTAAATAATGCCTGGCTGAATGGTAAGCTCGCGTTCATTCTCCTTGCTGTCATTACCATCCGTTTCATAGCTCTGTCCGTCGCCTTTGCGGATGTACATCCCCAGAGCAGCAGCGATCCTTGCTGCAGTCAGCTCAGAATCTTCATATTCTTTCAGGGCACTGAGGCGGATCAGCACACCGGACAATAAAGACGTCCCGCGCATCTGGTGCAGACGGCGAACAAATTTAAGATGCAGCATTCGCTCTGCATCCACTTCTTTGGTTTCCATCTGCCGTCCGGATACAGGACGACTTTTATACACCAGATATTTTTCGGGACGCCCCCAGTCATCAACAAACACGCCCTGATTCAGCCTGTTGCTCTCATCACTGGTCATGGGAATAAAGTCTGGCTCGAGTGCCTCCAGCCAGAAATGAACACCGGCAGAAGGCGTCAGGCTGTTTATGCGCCCGGAAACCATCTGGGCAAACACCTCACCATCGCGCAGCCAGGTACGCAGCATCAGACGTTCCAGCATCGGACGGGTAAACTGCCCGGTAACTTCCGGACTGACAGACCATTCACTCCATCGGGTGCGTATCTCCGCTGCCAGATCACGGGCAATGGCCCCATTGCGTAATACCGGATGTGGCTCGACAATAATCCCGTTTTTCCCCACCACCCGTTCTTCCAGCTTGTCAAATACACCAATGACCAGATCGTGGTTGTTATCAAGGTAACGGGCCTGCTCACGTAACGACACGGCCCCGTAGAGGCTTAACTGGTCGGCAGTTCGGTTTTCCCGCCGGGCTTTGTGTGTCCGCGTCGTTTTTACGGCCTCATAAGCCTGGATCACCGCCCGGGAACGCAGCCTTGCCGCTTTCCATCCTGGTGAAAAAACGCCAATCACATCATCAAGAATTGCCATCAGAACCTCGCCAGCCGGTACCCGGGATGCCCCCGTCGTCGTGTAATCAGAGCCGCAAGGCGGCGCTCCCACTCCTGCCGTCCCTGCCGGATCTCAGATAAGTTTTCCATGGTCATCTGCTGACCATTAAAGGTGACGGATTTTCCGTCCAGCACCGCCATTTCAGCTTCCGTATAACGCTGAATCATGGCTTCGATATCATTCTGGTTCATAACCATCCTCCGGAAGTCAGCCAGGGGTTAACATCGTCAGTTACTGTTTTCTTCCGTTTTTGTTTTTTAACAGGCGTGGATACCGGTTCCGGTGAGGGTGACGGTTCGGTACTGTCCGGGACACACTCCAGCCAGGTTTCCCGGCTCGCCCACTCCGGTGCATCCGGCCAGCGGATCTTTTCGTATCCATGCAGAATGACCAGAGCCTCGGCATACACCATCAGGTCAAAAGCTTCGTTGGCACCGCGACCCGGCTTACTCCATTTCCCGTCACTGCTCCGCTCTTCATACGTCAGTTCGTCGTAAAACCAGCTCCCCAGCCAGTCAGGGAAATGCACATAGCCGGGACCTGGCGAGTCACGCCATAACGCGTTATTCACCCGGTCTTTCAGTGCATCCGTCTGAAGAAGCCAGAGCGGCACATCACCTGCGGCCTGCGCCCGTCGGCCCGTTCGTCCGGTGTTATCAGGGAATGTACGGGTGATCAGTTTTGCGCGCCGGATGCTGTCGCCCTTAAACAGGTAAATACGTTTACCAAGGCCATCACGACGGCAACGACGCCAGAATTTATAGGCATTATCAGTGACCCCGTCTTCACCGCCGGAGTCCACCGCCATTGCCATCAGTCGCATTTGTTGAGAAGGATCGGAGGCCAGCGGCCAGCTTTTATGAAAAACATCCGTCAGCAGGACATCCCAGTCTTCCGGATAGCTGGCCGGATCAATTCGCTGGCTCTCCCCGTCGCAGTCACTGCGCAATGACTGCGTGATATTGTAACGATCAATAATCCAGCGTTCGCCACGACTGCCATAGCCAGTTACCTGAACCACAAAACGGCGATGACGTCCCGCCTGCACATCCACTGTCGCCACAAGGAAATTAACGCCATCCGGCACACTGCAGGAAGGAACTGGCTCTGCCCGCTGCTCAAGCAGTTCACTTTTTCGTTGCTCCATGCTGGCACGAGGAAGATAAGGCAATCCCCAGTCGGTGTTGATAACCGCCCTGAGTGTTTCTTCGCTTCCTGTCGCTTCATACTCCTGTTCTGCAGTCAGTAATTTGTAAACCAGTTGCGCCCAGGTCTGATACGCAGCAGCTGGCCCTTCCATCCAGAAACTGGCGATACGGGAGCGGCGCGGTTCACCGGAAACGTTGCCGTTACGATCAATGACCTGACCTTCACGCAACCAGACTCCTGCACTATTGAGCTCACGCTTTTTCTCCGCAGTGATAATGCCGCTGCAGTGCGGGCAAAGTAGATACGCCGCCTCACTGGCTTTAAAGGGATCCGGTTCATTACGGTAGCCGGTCATGGCATCCATAGCTGGCTGAAAATATTCACCGCAGTGCGGACATGGCCAGTACCAGCGGCGGCGGTCACCACGATTGTAAAGGGAAAGAATACCAGTCGTCGGTGGCGCTTCATGAGGCGACTTACGTCGCCATTTGCTGTCGCAGATGTCACGTCCCGGCGAGCTCTCCACCAGAGTCATCCCGGCGGACATAAATGTGGTGGTACGTTTTGAGGCCAGGGAGAAACCATCACCCTCGCTGTCGATATTCTCCGGAAAACGGTCGTAATCGGTTAAGGCGACAAACCGGTAATCCGACGACGACATAATGTTGACCGAGGGCCAACCAATTTTAAGGAACGAGCCATCCCTGAACGTCTTATCATGGACATTATTGTCGTTACGACGTGGACTCATTCTTTTCTTTACCGCCGCACTGCTTCTGAACGTTCTGTCGAGGCGCTTTTTAGAATGCTCGCGGGCCTTATCTTCGGTCATCTGCACAACGAGCATGTCCGAAGGATCGCAAACGATGGTATAGACAATCCATCCATCGATCAGACCAATGGTCTTCCCTGTTCGCGCAGGACCAACAAAAATCACCGCATCGTATTCACGCGATGCCAGGCAGTTCATGGGCTCAATGATGTAGGGTGTCAGTTCAGGATCCCATGGCACCGAGTTACCAGCCCCCTTGGGAACACGCATGAATTTTTTAACAGCCTCCGAAATCGGCATGCGACGTGGTGGGGAAAATCCTGCCGATATGTCCCTTCCCAAATTTCGGGCTGATGAAAAACCCATTATTCCTCCTAGAGACTCTCTCCTTCCTCATCAGGAATTAATTCAGCAGCACAAGCCTCGTAGGATTTTTCCTGAAGAGTGTATCGCAGGTCATCAATGGCCTGCTGTACAACGCCGACGGCCTGAGGAGTCAGAGCGCAATCGCGTTCAAGAACATCCGGAATTGTCTCCAGAACCTGGACGACAGCCTTTCTCATGGACGAATAGACGATGACTACTTCATCAACTGGGATGAGTTTTCGCTGCTCCTTTTCCAGCTTGATCCTTTCATTTTCAGACTGGTACCAGTCCTTTCTCTCTTTCGGCTCCATACGGGATGGATCATGAACAGAGTCTGCTGCCTCATGCTTCACACTAAACAGGGCGGGCCCGACATGCTGCAGGGCGTAAACGGGGTTCCCCCTGACAGTCGCAGCCACAGGAGTGTTGGCCGCGAGGAGCCGTTTTTTTACTGTGTCCCGGTGAAGCCCAAAGGCCTCGGCGATTTTAAAAACACTCCAGTAATAAGCATCACCGATCCCGCTCACATTTGACATAAGCAACTCCATCTGGCAGGTGAAAATCAGGTTTATTTATATATTTCAATTAATTGCAAACTGGTCTAATGACAGGAAGAAAAAAATATTGTACAGGTGAAAAGGGAAATAACTTTTAATTATCAATAAATTACCAAACATGCTGCCGCCGCCATGGAAATGCAAAAACTAGCCTTTTTCCGCGACGCTCCCGCCCCGTGGCAGGGACCCCCACTGGGAGGACCCGACAGCCTGACAACCGTGACGAGCATCTGAAACAGAGCTTTACATAATGGCATGGGGATAATTCAGAAGGACATCACAGCATGCCCACACAAATTAGTGTGAGTGTCCTGTTTCTTACTACGCGCAGGACTGACGAGCATGAGGGGAAAATACGCGAACCGAAATGCCTTATCTTCAGAAATGCAGCCGGCATCCGAACTGGACGATATTGTAAATTCACCTAAATACGAGGCATTGCTGTAGTTGAATTGCAGTACTGTATTAGCCTTACAGTGACAGAATACGATATTGACTCTGTCACTTGTGAAATGGTCAGAATGGTTAGCAGTTATGGTGATCAGTCAACCACCAGGGAATAATCCTTCGTATTCTTATCGTGCTTTACTAACGCGGCCTCAATTGCCCTGAATGCTTCCAGAGATACTTGATGTTCTATACATGCAATTACAACATCCGGGTAACCCATCGAAATGGTGCTATTAAGCATAGTTTTTACACGAACCTGCTCCTGGGAGGGGGCATCAGTGTATTGATCTTTATGCATTTTGTCGCTCCATTCGTTTGCTCTTCACTTGCGGCTAAAAATATAACGTCAAATCACTCAGCATGAAAGAGTGAAAGTTTCAGCGCGTTTCCCTTACATAATCTGTCGTTTGTATTCTCTTCAGGCATACCGGAAAGACTAGGTATTGTCACACAACCAATACCATCGACAATCGAGATTTATATCTATTCGGTAATGTTTAAATATAAAAAAACCCCGTAAAAACGAGGTTTATGGGTAATTTGTATTGTTGAATAGCATCTGATGAGAAATTGATGCTAATACTATAAACATGCTAGATTAAATCAATCTTGATATCATAGCTTTCAAGACCAGTCATTTTTTCCCGTGCAGTAAACTGGATACTGGTAACTTCTTTCCCGGTCTTTTTCTTAAGCTCAATGATTTTTTTTGTTATATATTCAGAAATATCTGCTTCTGTTTTTGTTTTTAACTCTTCAATGTTCATCATTTCCTCTTTTAGTCTGTTATGACTGTCCTGGTACACAGTAGTGTCAATTATATGGAGCAAACGTATAAAAGATAAGATGAAACATCGCAATAATCAACATACGACGGTCTAAATTTCACACAAACAGATAAAGATGATTATCATTTATTATCAATGCATTAGAATCAAATCAATTCAAGAGTCTCATTGCTGCTTCCAGAATTTCTTCTGAAGTTACATGTCGATCCGCTGCTACATAAATGACTTTATGATCTCCGGTCAGAGATGGAAACCCTGCAGCCATTACAGTGAGGTGTGTTGTTTCGCCATTTGGATATTCACGCATGATGGTGTTAACTCCGGTCATCACTGGCACTACCATTGCTGGTTCAGAGTTAAAAAAAACTATTATTTTTTTCATAATGTTACCGTAATATGTGAGTATCCATCGACTAGACACTAAGCAAAAAAGCTCCCGAAGGAGCCTTCATTTTCACTTTCTTAAATCTAACGACAGATGGCTAACATTTAAGTATTGTGAAATATTATCAAATGTAATCATCATTGATTTACAAAAGATACATTTTGCCCCGAAAGGATTTCTGTCAGAAACATCAAAAGATGATGTTCTATACTGAGAACCATGGCAACACGGGCATCTAAAGTGAATATGGTTTGTAATATTTTCTACCTCAAAGTGCCACTACATGAACAGCTGCAGGGCCTTTAGGTCCGTTCTCAATACCAAATTCGACTTCCTGATTCTCAGTTAACGTTTTGAAATCGTTGCTCTGAATAGCTGAGAAATGCACAAACACATCTTTGCTACCATCTTTCGGCGTGATGAAACCAAAACCTTTTTCAGGGTTAAACCATTTCACTAAACCAGTCATTTTGTTAGACATCATTATTACCTTTTGAAGAAGTTAGCCCTTGGGCAGAATGGTCCGAAAAAAAAATATCAGAGAGAAAAACCAACAAGGAAATCTCAAGAGGTACAAATAATAAAATTATAACAATGACTGCTTCAGATAATTTTGTAACAAACCAGAACACCATTAACGCATGATTAACCAACCATAGCAAGGATTACTTTTGTAAAGAAAAACACACGAATGAAACAATAGCTTTATTTATTAATAAAACGTGTCATTCTGTCTAATGACCTTTTATCTTACCCTTAAGATTTCAAGGATTTTGACTCATGGAAGAGTCCTTTTTATTTAAATTTCACATTCAGCGCTAAAAATAATCCGATTTAATATTAATCTACATCTGATATTTTTTATCTCTTAAAGATTCATAAATCCGTTGACAAGTCACTCCTGCGATGTAGCGTTTGTCAGCAATTTCAGCATAAAGCTGAGCTTCTGCTGCAATATCTCCGAGCATGTTGGTGAGCATTCCTTCGGCGGCTTTGGTTGTTTTGCCTCTGACGGCAGCGGCAAGATTTGCGGTATGCTGCGCTGCGTCAAGGCGTATGGCATATTTTGTTGCTTCGGCACGCAGCTGGTTAACACTATCAGACAGATCAGCAGCCCTGGCAGAAATTTCAGCGGCTTTCTGTTGTGCATCTTTAACAGCCTCATCACGGGATATACTTCGCCCCTGTTCAATTATTCGAGCAGCAAATTGGACATTTACCTCTTGAGATAATTCGGCAGCATCACGCTCCGCCCATTTTTTTTGCCATCCTCTGTCGCTCCAGACATTACCTACGACAAATCCTACCAACACGAGCAAAATCACCGTGAATATCTGATTCACTGTTCTATCCCCCAGCAGGTTAATGCACTCTCCTGGTCACGACGAATAACCTGACCGTAACAATTATTTGAACGAATGCGGCAATCACGTCCACCGTCCTTTATCCACCAGCGAATCGCCTCGCATGCGCCTTTACGATCACCGGCATTAAGCCGCTTATAAAACGTCGACGGAAAACACTTACCAGGGCCAATGTTATAGGGACAGAATGACGCGATACCGGCTTTCTGTGGCTCGGTCAGTGGAACTTTTATATTGCGCTCCACCCATGCCAGCGCCTTATCACGCTCAATGGCGTTGACCTGGTCGCATTTTTCCTTCGACAGTTTCATATTGGGAAAAACGGTTTTTCCATCCACCACTGTGGCACCCCGACAGATGGTCCATATGCCAGAACCATCGCGGTATGCCATTGTGTGGTTACCTTCTTTTTCGTCCAGAAACTGGTCAAGTATCTGAGGAGCAGATGCGCCAGCACCAATCAGCGCCAGAACGGCAGCCGACAGGCCGTATTTGACTTTTACGTTCATGGATATTTATCAGGATTTATCGATTTCTGAACCCAGGATATGTTTATCTGTCCCAACCTGTTGAATCAGGCGGAGAACAGGTAAATACAATCAAGAGGATTATTTATGGACAATAACACCATTTCTCTTCAGGAGTTGCTCGACTGCATTTCCAGGCTTCGGGATGATGTTAATGCCCTTACTGTCGCATTTTCATATCTGGCATTGTCAATTCCCAGGGAACAAATGCAACCAACACTGGCATCGCTCCAGCTTGAATCACACAGCCCCAAATGGTCCCAGGAACAACAAAATTCCTTCAAGTGGCTGGTGGCATTACTGGAAGAGAAATATGCTGTTAAAATTAACATTCCGGCGGAGTCTTCAGATAACCAGTAATTCTTCCTGGTAGCTTTCCTTTGTAGGTTATCCACACATTCTGCGCCTCTAAAATTATGGGGCGCTTTTCCGGCGACTGCTCATCCCCTTCACATAACCCGGCAGCAACATCCAAGAACACCTGTCTGATTCTCCTTCTGGCTGCTGCCTCATAAAACTCCAGTGCAGCACCTTCAACACGATCCATAGTGATATCAAGGTCAAAAATCTCACCGTCAAAGCGTTCTTTGTCCTGTAAGGCTAAAGTTACCGCAACTTTATTCTCAAAATTACGGACTCCTTTCACAACCAGTTCGTATACTTGAGTCATTGGATTACTCTCCTCTCTCAGCCTTACGCCTGTCTTCTTTAATCTTGAAATAAAGGTTAGTCAGATACGTCAGCATGCCAAATACCAGACTACCCAATACACCTATTGCCGCCCACTGTGAGGGCGTGACTTTATCGAGCAACTGTAAAAACCAGTAGCCAGCACTGCCTGCAGAGGTGCCGTAGGCGATGCCCGTTGTTAACTTATCCATGGATTTCATAGCCTCACCTCCGCAGATAACGGATGGTGTACACGGTTTGGTTCGAAGAAGGAAAAAAATTACATTAGCGTAAGGCCCGAACATCTATTCAAAAAGAAAAACGCCAGCAATTATTCTGGCGTAGCTAAAAATATCGTATAATCTTACACTTCAAAAAAACAACTTTATAAAATGCCATCACATCATATCTTCTAAGAAAATCTTGATAAATATTGGTGCGGAGGCACACCAAAATATCTTCTAAAAACACTTACAAAATATGATGCATTGTCATACCCGCATATTCCCGCCACCTTGCCGACAGTATGGTTACTGTAAATTAATAATCTTTGCGCCATCATCATTCGTTCTTCAAGAATTAATCTACTAAACGATACCCCTTCGTCTTTTAATTTTCTTTTTAACAAACTCTCGCTCATATATAATCTTGAAGATATATCACAAAGTCTCCATGACGCTGAGATATCCGAGTGAATAATAGCCTTAACTTTACAACCTAAGCTATTAAGACTTCCGAACAAAAAACTTTGCACTATTTTCTCTGAAGATAAGACAGCAAGACATGCAAGTGATATTTGATTTCTAACCACATCCACGGTTTTGCTATCACAATTCAAGCATGCAACCAAGTTCTTTAACAAAGAAAAACCTTCACATTCTACTATCAAGTATGCCGGATAAAACCTTCTTACAGAAAAAGGTGAGAGTGTGTAGTTTTTAAAGAAATCATTAACTGTTTTCTCCTCAACATCTACGATCATTAGATGATCTGTATTTGACGAAAAAAGATCTTTTAAATTGTATTCGATGAGGACAGCACTTCCTTTTTTAAACAAAATATCTTCTTTACCAATTCGGACACCAAACGAGTTCAACACCAAAATGACAGAACATATGTATGGCATATTATCCACCTGATATCACTGGGGTTACACCAGGTAAGTATAGGTGGAAAATCAATATTCGCCAGTTCAACAATAAGGAAAATCTCATTGCATCACAACTATAAAACCATGTGTTTAACTCACAAAAAACAAATCATTAAACTAATCTGTTATATTATAATAGCTGCGTGCAATAATAATATTATATACTCTTAATATTCACTTGAAATATCTTCATATAAAAACAGATTGAATAAAATCTTTTGGGGCTGGTATGTTTACCAACATTAAATTGCATCTCAATGTTTTCTTCAGCGTGAACAGGATTTTTATACAAACTGACACTATGGGTATCATAGTGTAGTTTTTACGATTGTAAATATCCTGCATACAGGAACTCATCACTTTCAGATGATATCGCATACAGTTAATTCACCATCAGTCTTAGAGCCAGTTCTTCCGGATAGGGATCGAAGTAATTCTGTGTAAGCAAGTAATCATTAGGATACTCACCCAGATAATGCTTCAGCAGAGTCAACGGCGCAAGAAGAGGCAATGTGCCAAAGCGATAGTTAAGTATAACCTCGGTCAACTCTTTACGCTGGCGTGTACTTAAGTAATTACTAAAATACCCCTGTATATGCATCAGCACATTCGTGTGATTTTTACGTGATGCAGGTTTTCTGAGAATCGCCATCAGCTTATCACGATACACCTCAAAGTATGATTCAAGGTCCGCCCACTCGTGTATTGCAGCCACAAATGGTCCCATATCTTTATAGCCTGCCTGACTATGCGCCAACAACTGAAGCTTATAACGACTATGAAAAGCTAATAACTCTCTTCTTGATAATTTCTCCTTGTAAAGGTGATTGAGCTCATGCAAAGCAAAAACTCTTTCAACAAAATTCTCACGAAGCACTGGATCATGTAATCGCCCATCCTCTTCAACCGGTAGCCAGGAAAACTTTTCCATCAAAGTGCTCGTAAATAGTCCCACTCCATCTTTACGACCTCGATTACCATTTTCATCATAGACACGCACGCGCTCCATGCCACAGCTGGGAGATTTAGCACAAACCACAAACCCCGATACATCCTTTAATTTGTGCATATAAGAACGACTAAACTCTGTCATTCTCTCTGTCACATCCTCATTCTGGTCGTGGCTGAAACACATCCGTATATTTCCTTGCTTCGAGCGCACAAGACGTAGAGCAGGACGCGGAACTGGCAGCCCTATAGCCATTTCCGGACATACTGGTCTGAATGTTACCCATTCCACTAATTTGTCCATTAAAAAGTCAGCTCTTTTGTGACCACCATCAAAACGAACAGCAGAACCGGCCAAACAACCGCTGATTCCAATCACAGGTTTTTTTATCATATCCTCCCCCTTGACTAATTCATTAACACATAAACTGTGTAGTGCACGGAATAAATTGCCTTTCTGACGTCATCACTGACAATTTTTCTGTTATGGACTATTCCTAATATAGTATGAAAGTTCTTTAAGTGATCGGTCGTAATCATCTATCTTTCATACTTACTCTCAACTATCAAAAGTACAGGATTGATTATGAAGTTATGGCCTGTGTTGACTGGCATTGCACTCTCTTTCACTCTTATAGCATGTAAGGCCCCGACACCACCTAAAGGTGTGCAGCCGATTACAAATTTTGACGCCAACCGCTACCTCGGAAAATGGTATGAAATAGCTCGCCTCGAGAACCGGTTCGAACGTGGTCTGGAACAGGTCAGCGCTACTTATGGAAAACGGAACGACGGAGGGATTCGTGTACTTAACCGTGGATACGATCCAACGAAAAATAAATGGAGCGAGAGCGAAGGTAAAGCATACTTTACTGGAGATACTAAAACTGCAGCGTTGAAGGTTTCGTTTTTTGGCCCCTTCTATGGTGGCTATAATGTAATCAAACTGGATGATGAGTATAAGTATGCTCTTGTTAGTGGTTCGAACAGAGAATACCTATGGATTCTGGCAAGGACCCCAACTATTCCAGATAAAGTAAAAGCAGACTATGTGCGAACCGCTCAAAAGTTGGGATTCAATGTCAATGAATTATTATGGGTTAAACAATAAAATCCCTACCCGAAATGATACTTATTAGAAAAAAACCAGCCTTTGGGGAGGCTGGCTAAATCAGGAAACAAGCTGTTATATGATAATAACTACGTTGCGATTCCAACATTTAAAATGTTAGACTAATGACAATCAGACAGCAACTTTTCCTTTAATTATTTCGAACAATCAGCATCCATCTCCAATCGGAGATCCAATACCATCAGCATGCCCTCCACTACGCCCTCAGCTTTCTGGAGCATCCTGCCAACCCAACAATCAGATCGCCCATGCTTACGTGCAAGCGCCATAAAAGTCATGCCGCCGACATAATAGTCCACCAATAAACCATGTAAATCGCTGTTGTTTTTTCTCAGGCGAGCCATACATTCACAAATGATCATCGCGTCATCGTCACAGCATTGCGGACGAGATCTTACTTTTGAAGGAATTAATCCCTTAAAACCAGCGGCAATGGACGACCAGGTCACATCTTCATGATTATTAACCGCCCATGCCCCCCAACGCTCAAGAACCATCTGAATATCACGCATCAACTTACTCCACAAAATTAGGCCAGCACACCAATTGCCAGCGCGCGATCGATAAATCGAAAAATCAGCTCCAGTTGGGAGCCATACTTCTCTTCAAATGCCACGGTATCCGTATGCAACTCGTCGTGATGCTTTCTGCACAAAGGCAACACAAAGAGATCATGTGCTTTGGTTCCCATTCCGCCCTGCCCGTGACCAATCAGATGATGCGGATCGTCGGCTGGCATCCCGCAGCAAGCACACGGCTGTGTCTTAACCCAGCGTGTGTATTTCTCCTTAACCCAACGGTGACGTTTAGGCAGCTTCATGAAAGATTCCGGAGACTCTGGATCAACGGTGATGCTTACCACCGTCTTTTCCTGTGATGGGTTTTGTTGCTGGTGGGCGTGAGGCAACGGTGCAAGATTTTTTGTGCGCTGTTTCAATATGCTGGTGGCGGTCTGCTCTCCCGGTACGATGTCGCTTTCGCGGTACACCGAGCAGATTTTTTCCGCTGGTAATCCCAGCGAGCGACGTAATACCGCTTCCGGTAGCGCGTCCGCCAGCTGATTGCGGACCGCCCACCAGGATAATTCAGCCAGAGATAATTCACGCTCCTTCGTACCGCTTATTGCGTGACCGATGACGTCAATCATCCATGCTGCCAGGTTTTGATGAGCAAGTTGCTCGAGTGATTCGGATGTCTGGTCACGCAGTTGGTTGTCGCAGTGCCAGCACAACACCATTGCGCCGGTACCATATCGGTGAATAACGGTTTCGCTGTGATGATAATCGCCGTGTGGCCACTGGCAGGATTTAATATGGCGCAACAGCCAGTCAGACAATGCACCAGCACCACCAGCAGCACGAATTACCCGTGCGTTACTGAAAAACGGCAGCAATGTTTTGTCTTCCACCAGCGGCTGGCGAACGGCAGGAACGACCCCGGACGGCAGATTACGCATGCTTTTCGGTTCCGGCTCCACCAGTACCCGGGTATTGTGGAATACCGGCATGGATTCACGGCCCGGCTTAACGACCACCAGCCCGAGTTCCGGTACCAGAACAGGTCGAAGTAATACCCGCACGTTACCTCCAGATGCGTTGCTGGAATGTACGGGACGGACGCGGTGGGCGTTCGGAGTAAGGCAATCTGACTGAGATTATCCAGTGACGGTAGTCGAGACTAAGGGCTTTCTTAACCTCGTATCCGCGCCTGCGGTAACACTGAATTATCCATTCAGCCTGCTCTTCAGTGCATGGAGGGTGCTGGAACCATTCAGACTTGAATGCGTGAGAATACCGCTCGTGCGTGCAGGCAAGAACGGGCGAATTATCAGAATTGTAATATTTTACGTTGCGTGCCATCGGTTTTCTCCGGTGGCACGGTGTTACTCAGCGGGAGTTCAGCCCCGCGCAAGATTGTAGATGAGTTTATTCTTCTGCAAAAGCTGAAAAGCCTGCTTTTATTCCGATCTCTTTCAGTGCCTGTAATGAAGTGACAAACTCACCTTCGCGCAAGATAAATCCGTCTGTCACTCGACCATCCACAAAATTAATTAACGCAGCCCCATTCTTTCGCAAACACATAATGCGGTAATGACTAACAAGATTTCCATTTTCAACGCACACAGCATAGAGGCCATCTTCACAAAAAATTTTACGCAGTTCTTCGATGTTCATCATCAGAATCCTTCCGGATAATTAGCTCTCCCCTTTAAGGGACCATCCCTCTTATCCCTGCGCGCTACTTAAGTATTTTTGATTCTATTCCGGCACCGTCCAGAACTTCAAACGCGTTGAAAATAAAAACAAAAACCCGCCGAAGCGGGTTAAGTGCGGGTGCGTTGAGGATGCCTGCCACATCAGAGGTGGCGAGGGATTTCTCCCTCGCCGGGTCTCTTACTCCTCAGGTTCGTAAGCTGTGAAGACAGCGACCTCCGTCTGGCCGGTTCGGATTCGTACCTCGCAGAGGTCTTTCCTCGTTACCAGTGCCGTCACTATGACGGTTAAACAGATGACGATCAGGGCGATTAACATCGCCTTTTGCTGCTTCATAGCCTGCTTCTCCTTGCCTTTCGGCACGTAAGAGGCTAACCTACATATGTCTAGCATGAAATTGGCCTCAGATTAATGTTAAGCGTCTTGCAGGACGCGTAATGTTAACTGGGGCTTTTCTCTATCTGCCGTTGGTGTTCATGCCCGAGGCAGATAGCCTCAAGCACCCGCAGCCATTCTACTTAACTACCGTTACCTCGCCAATGTGAAATCAGTCAGAAAGGCGATCCATAAGAACAATAGCAAGACAATAAATCGCCATTACAGCCGTAATAGCCAGCGCACATTTGAGAACCAGCACCACAACCTCCTGTATTGGACGTACACCAGTCCTGATGAATATGAGGCTGTCTCGTCAGTGATTCAATACAACTATTGGGTATAGTTTCTCTGATTTTTTCTGTGGAAATGGGACATTACAACCTATCGCCACCAACAATTGAGACGCTAATCGCCCCATCTCGTAACCTTATCCAAAACGGGGCCTAAATCATGGCAATTGACTAACGTTTCTGAGTAGATAATGCCCTGAAGTAAGCGTTGCTAATCGATTGATAAATCTCAATATCTTCAGAACCTGCAAGTTCGACATACTCACTCTCACATGTAGACGGTTGAGCAGTGTGTTGGACACTTCTCGTGTTCGAGTGGATTGTTCCTATACTAACTTCTGTTAATATAGGTAGTTCCAACTGGTTTCTGTCGTTTTTTTTCATATAAATCACTCAAGCCTCAACAAGTTAAGTTTATTACTATCAACTTCAGCAATAACTACCTGTTCTAATTTAGGAATCGCTTTGAGACTAACGCTATCCACAGGCATAGCCGCACCCTCTGTCGCTAACTCTAGCACCCCAGCTTTAGATTTTCGAGATCCAGATTCAAAAAGCTCAAGAAACCTAGTTGGAGCTACTCCATCAAATTGTATCAATTTCACTTTTTCATCCGTCTCGATTACTGATTCGGTCATCGCATCCGAATGAAGTTTAAGAGCTAAGCTTTTTCTATACGGCTCAATAAAATATACTTCAGAGATACCAGAAGCGATAATATGCCTTGCGCAGGAATGACATGGATAGGTTGTTACAAATATTTTTCCGCCTAAAATTCTTTCTCCTGCCACACGAGATGCGCCAAGAATCGCGTGCATTTCTGCATGAACCGCTCTTGAAAACTCTATTAAATCTTTTAATCGTGAGTTTTTTATAATAGTTTGAATCGCCGCTTCTCTTTTTTTTACAGGGATTATTTTTTCCTGTACAAGGCTATCAATGACAACTTCAGCCAATATTCTCTTTTCCGCATCATTCGAGCAATTTCTATTTTGTAATGTATAACAACGATGATCAGGATCAATAACTTTTAAGCGGATAGATTGTTTACCATAGAGACCACCACCATTACGAGGCACATCATTCCAACCGGTAGAAAGAAGTTCTCCAGATGAAGATGTTACTGCAGCACCAACTTGTCTTGATAGACATGCAGAATTACGAGCCGCTGAGGTGGCTGCATACATTGCATTTTCCTCTTCAGTCGGTGATATAACTGAACTCCTAAAAATTAGCTTAAAGAAACGTTCCAGTTTAGATAGAATTTGGCCTTTAGCATCGGCATTTCCTGGCTCTGCCAACCCACTGTCAACCCGCAAAAAGTAATCACACTTCGGGAAAGTGTCTCTAACTGATTGCCCATGATCGAACTCTTCACCAGAATCGGTATTGATTAGTTCAGCAATATCTTCAACGCTTAGTCTATTAATTTTTGAAAGATTTTCACGCCTTGCCTCTAAAGGGGAAAATACACCTATAGAGAAAATCATTTTTCCATAGATTGATTTCAACAACTCAAGCTCAGAAGAGTTTTTAACTGAGTCAATAATATGACAAATTTTTTGATTTTTAATCTTACTCGCTTCCCCTTTGCTGGATTCATTAACAATATCATCAAATTCACCAAAGTTTTTTTTACGCTCGGCGCTAATTTTAGCAATAGCTAATTTTGCAAGAATATCACTACCATAAATTTCACGAAGTTTATCACCCACAGTTATAAGTGACTTGAATTTCTTTAGATTAGTGCTTTCATCAATATTAATTGATGTATATTTTGAATTAATCCGGATTAGATCACTCAAGCGTATGTCGTATGTTTTATAGCCATATTTTTTAAGCGAGAATGATATCTGCTCAGCAGTCTCATGTAGCGGTGAACCAATTGGCCCACAAAGTGCGATTATAATCTCTGGAGTAACACTGTCTTTTATTTCTTGAGTTGCATTAATTGTTGACAGCTCGGCAACATCATCATTCCCAACAAGTTGAAACTCTTGACTTTTATCTAAGGCTGTGCCTTGCATGCCCTTATCCTAATTAATAGTATTTTTCCCTCTTTATAGCTAATTAAGATAAATGTTGCAAAGTAATATTGCACATGAAACTTGAGTTAGTAATCCTTTTGACTAGATGGTTTGACCTGCGCCCTATAGATAAACACACTACGCTGTTAGCAACGTTCGCTTCTGGCACAAAGCAGGCACCACACTAGTTCTTCCCTGTACCATAAAAATGTCAATTCACATATGAACAAATGCTATTTAATCTAAAAATGTCTATAAATACCGTGTAATTCACTGATAAAATGCCAATATTCACTGAATAACTTCACTCCTCCGGTACTCGCGACAGATTATGTTTAGGTGACTGTCGTAGCGACGTATTTCTCCGTCAGGTAATGACCAGATAAGGTCCGGATCAACCACAGCGGGTTTCTTCACCTTCGCCCTAGAGAGTTTTTTGCGGGCATTTTGCCAGTCCTTTGGTGCCTGTTGAGACGGGAATAACGCGTAGCCGGAGTTGTATACATAACAACTGGCAACCAGCTCTCTGGCAAGAATGCTCATCAGATATCCTGTCGCACCTGTTTTAGTAACGTCTCGCGACCGCTCTGGCGCACAAGTTCGACCACCTGCTCTTTAATTTTTTCCCGCTCTTCCTGTGTAAAAACTTTTGCCACAAGTCCTCCTTAAAATTACCTCATGACCTGAAATCAACACTTATCCTCTGAAACCAGGCGGAATTTCTGTATCCGGTTCAGAAATATAATTCACACAACGCTGTACAGGTGAACGTCCCAGGCGGATGACCAGTTCGTCCCATTTTTCGCGGAGTTTTGACGGGCTCATGATGTTTTTTACCCAGAATGGATCTCGCTGTACCCGACCAAACATTTCGCAAATTTGTCTGTGGCTTCTGCCATCCAGCATCCGCATTGTGCGCACGTCATTGGCCCAGGCTGTCCAGTTAGGCTCTTTTGGTCGCATGATCTCTCCATCGTCGCTGGCAGCCTGTTCGTAAAGGTTCACGATCCGCCCCCAAATCCATTGGGCACACGCCAAATCCTCCCTGCTACCCCACTGGCGTTTTTTCGCACTAAACACAACCGCGTCGGAGTTCCGGGTTAAAAAATCCTGTTCAGTCGTCTGCGGGTCCGGTTGCGAAGCTTCCGGACGAAAAGTGTTTTTATTCTCTGTAGTAATCTCTGTTGTATTCTCTGTAAGATCATCAGGCCATTTTGACCCGATGACATTGGGTCGTTTTGAACCAATGGAGCGTTTCATTTTGACCTCTTCCATAGTGTCATTTTGACCTGATGGAGCGGCGCATTTTGAACCGATGGATTCGCTCAATTTGCCATCATCTAAAAGCTCGCTCCCATAGTTGATCGTGTAGAAATTGGTCATATCGCGCTTTGATTTATTGAGCTTTTCACAACGCAAAAGCCCCAGCGTTTTCAGACTTGCAAACGCGCGCTTTAACGTTGACTCTGACCAGAATGGGAACTGTTCCAGCCATTGTTCCGTTGTGTTGTAAATCCAGCGAACACCATCACATTCCATGCCGGAATTGGTATCTCTCAACCAGTAATGCAACTGCTGCAACACAATGGCTTCATTTAAGCCAATCTTCATCGCAAGCTGTGTGTTTATAACCAGTGGGCGTTCAGCAAAAAGAAGGCTCATAATTCCATCCAGCTTTTTGTTGGTATTGCTGTCGATACGCAAGTTTGAAAGCAATTGCTTTTTCTATAAGTTCGTCAGTTTCACGATCCACTACGGCAGGATCAGCAAAAAGCAGTCCGGACTCCACCACATCGCCATATTCTTTGTTTAACCCGGCGATCATGTACGTGATGCTTTTTCCGTCACTAATTTCACGATACAACCTGAAATCATTAATCCGGATAGCCTCCATAATTGCAGGCACTAGCGCCGTGAACTTTTCACGCTTATCCCTAGTGTCGATAGCCTTCCAGCGTTCGAATATCTTCACTCGATTAACGCCAAGCGCTCGCTGATCAACCGCGCCACCTTCATCTGTGACACGCTGAACATCGATGTTCGGGCGCTCTTTCAAAGCCCAGAATGCTTCAGTGATTAATATCGTCGCCTGCTCCTGTGTCATTCCTGGTCGACATATCCAGGCATCCAGAGCCTCACGAGCCTGTTCAGGAGTGATTTTCATTGTTCAACCGCCCCGCCCGCTTCGTCTTACGATATTCGTCATAAACCTTGGGATCATACAGAAGCTCGCCGCCAGATGCCTCCTGTAGACGCATCGCGCGACCTTCAGGAACCAGCTCTTGCCATTGAGAAACAGCAGATGGATCAACGCCAGCAGCTTTCGCTACTTTGGCTTTCGTACCGTAAAAATTAATTACGTCTGATTTAAACATCGCACCTCCAATATTGAGTTTTCTCAATGCTAATCACTCAAGGAATCTCAAGTCAAGGGTTATTAAGATATCTAAATATGAACGAGAAAACTTTAGGTCAACGCATTAGAGAAAGACGTAAGCAGGTAGGCTTAAGTCAAAACGGTTTAAGCAAAGCTGCTGGCGTATCTGGCTCATCAATTTCATTATGGGAAAGTGACCATACAGCCCCGCGCGGGCAAAATTTGCATCGCCTTGCCGAGGTATTGCAATGTTCACCAACCTGGATACTGTTTGGCGACGAGGACAAAACACCAGCTCCCCCTGTTTCACTCGATAGTGCCTTAGACTTATCGGAAGATGAGTTAGAGATGCTGCGTTTGTATCGCGCACTTCCTAAATCAGAGCAACAAGCACAACTCAGCGAACTCCGCGCCCGCGTTGAGAATTTTAATCGCCTGTTCACCGAGCTATTAGAGGCTCGCAAACGCAACAAGCATCAATAATCATCCCTTCACAAAATTTTAAAGCCTTACATTTCAATGTATTGGCTTTATCTTGCGCCAATACTTGAGTTTTCTCATCAAAAAACCTTGACGAAAAATAATGAGAAAACTAAATTACCTCCATCAAGACACCGCACGGTGTTCTCAGCAAACAGTTCCGCTACCCCGGCGTTAAGGGGAAATGAGGTCAGCATGGATACTATCGATCTTGGCAACAGCGAATCTCTGGTATGTGGCGTGTTCCCCAACCAGGACGGCACGTTCACCGCGATGACGTATACCAAAAGCAAAACGTTTAAAACCGAAAATGGTGCCCGTCGCTGGCTGGAAAGAAACTCAGGTGAGTGATATGGATTTCGACACAATCATGGAAAAGGCTTACGAAGAATACTTCGAAGGCCTTGCCGAAGGCGAAGAAGCTCTCAGCTTCAGTGAGTTTAAACAGGCACTCAGAATAAGAATGTGCTCTCACAATGACGCGGAGCACAAATATGAGAAGCAAAATCAGACCGCAGAAAATTTTGTTCTGGAACCCGGAGAAACGCTTTTCAAAATTCCCGTTACGTGCCCCATTTGCGGTTTTACATCAGAAGAACTTGACGACTCCTGTAACAATCAGGAAACAACCAAGTATGTCGAAGATGATACCGAGTGCGCACGAAGAACGATTATATCCACGAGTCCAAACTCCAGGACCAATAAATCTCACCTTGAGAGGGTGATTAATCCACTCCCCCAAACCAATAAAAAAGATGCCGGAGGACAAAAAACCCAATGGAACAACGGGATATCTGTCAAAAAAAGACGTTCCATTAAAGACAAACAACGCAGCGCCAACAACTGTAAGCGCTTTATACCAGTAATCAATTTTCATGTTCTTAAGCGGATTTATTGGTGGTTGCGACATTGCTTAATGAATCCTTAAAACTGTGGTGATTTTAAGGATACCACCTCGCCTGACGTGGTTAAAAGCAGGCACACAACACGAAAGCGCACGGCGAAGTTCGTCTCACTGTACGGTGTCGTTAAATTTAATTCGACCGTGCGCTTCCGGTTGTGGCAACCCGCGAAATGGCGCGGCGGTAAGTATGGCGGGGTTATTCCTTCCCCGTTGAGGACACCGGGTTGTCAGGTTGACCATACGCTTAAGTGACAACCCCGCTGCAACGCCCTCTGTTATCAATTTTCTGGTGACGTTTAGCGGTATCAGTTTTACTCCGTGACTGCTCTGCCGCCGTTTTTAAAGTGAATTTTGTGATGCGGTGAATGCGGCTGAGCGCACGCGGAACAGTTAAAACCAAAAACAGTGTTATGGGTGGATTCTCTGTATCCGACGTTAATTGTTAACTGGTTAACGTCACCTGGAGGCACCAGGCACTGCATCACAAAATTCATTGTTGAGGACGCGATAATGAAAACGTTATTACCAAACGTTAATACGTCTGAAGGTTGTTTTGAAATTGGTGTCACTATCAGTAACCCAGTATTTACTGAAGATGCCATTAACAAGAGAAAACAAGAACGGGAGCTATTAAATAAAGTATGCATTCTTTCAATGCTGGCCCGTTTACGTCCGATACAAAAAGGATGCTGGCAATGAATACAGCATTTGCACTTGTTCTGACAGTTTTTCTTGTTTCCGGAGAACCAGTTGATATTGCAGTCAGTGTTCACAGGACAATGCAGGAGTGTGTGACTGCAGCAACCGAACAGAAAATTCCCGGTAACTGTTACCCTGTCGATAAAGTTATTCACCAGGATAATAACGAAATCCCGGCAGGTCTTTAAAACAGTTCCGTAATAAACATCCGATTTCATTCTTATATGCCAGCAATGGCAGGGATTTGTTCACCCTTAAATCTGTCATGAGGTTAAAACAAAATGAGTAAAGTCTTTATTTGCGCCGCCATTCCGGACGAACAGGCAATAAAGGAAGAAGGTGCAATCGCTGTAGCCACTGCCATTGAAGCCGGTGATGAACGTCGCGCCCGCGCAAAATTTCACTGGCAATTCCTGGAACATTATCCGGTTGCTCAGGACTGCGCTTATAAATTTCTTGTTTGCGAGGATAAACCCGGTATACCCCGCCCTGCCCTCGATTCCTGGGATGCTGAATATATGCAGGAAAACCGCTGGGATGAGGAGTCTGCTTCCTTTGTCCCGGTTGAGACTGAATCAGATCCGATGAACGTCACTTTTGACAAGCTGGCCCCTGAAGTACAGAACGCTGTCATGGTTAAGTTCGACACATGTGAAAACATCACCGTTGATATGGTGATTAGCGCGCAGGAATTGTTGCAGGAAGACATGGCAACATTCGACGGACATATCGTTGAAGCGTTGATGAAAATGCCAGAAGTTAACGCCATGTATCCGGAGCTTAAGCTGCATGCCATCGGGTGGGTTAAACATAAATGTAATCCTGGAGCTAAATGGCCCGAAATTCAGGCAGAGATGCGTATCTGGAAAAAACGTCGCGAAAATGAACGCAAGGAAACCGGAAAATACACGTCTGTTGTTGATCTCGCCCGCGCCAGAGCCAATCAACAGCACACTGAAAATTCAACAGGAAAAATCAACCCGGTCATTGCTGCCACTCATCGCGAATACAAGCAGACATGGAAAACACTGGATGACGAACTGGCCTACGCTCTCTGGCCTGGTGATGTGGATGCCGGAAACATTGACGGCAGCATCCATCGCTGGGCAAAAAATGAAGTTATCGACAACGACCGCGAAGACTGGAAGCGTATCTCGGCATCAATGCGCAAACAGCCTGATGCCCTTCGCTACGACCGCCAGACTATTTTTGGCCTTGTCCGTGAACGTCCGATCGACATTCACAAAGACCCTGTGGCACTGAACAAATACATTACTAAATACCTGACTACAAAGGGCGTGTTTGAAGATGAAGGAACAAATCAGAGCGCAACTGATACTCTCTCGTCGCCAGTACCAGAAACTGATGCAGTGGAAACGGCAATTCCGGGCAACGAAAAAACTGAATGCAAAGTGGAAGTCGAACCATCTGTAGAGCGTGAGGGGCCGTTCTACTTCCTCTTTACCGACAAGGATGGCGAAAAATACGGTCGCGCAAACAAACTTTCTGGTCTGGATAAGGCACTGGCTGCTGGCGCCACTGAAATCACAAAAGAAGAATATTTTGCCCGAAAAAATGGCACATACACGGGCTTACCGCAAAATGTAGATACCGCTGAAGATTCAGAACAACCAGAGCCGATAAAAGTTACCGCTGACGAAGTAAACAAAATTATGCAGGCAGCCAATATCAGCCAGCCTGACGCCGATAAGTTGCTTGCTGCATCACGTGGTGAATTTGTTGAAGGGATTAGTGACCCGAATGATCCGAAATGGGTTAAGGGGATCCAGACCCGCGATTCTGTGAACCAGAACCAGCATGAATCGGAACGGAACTACCAAAAAGCGGAACAAAACAGTCCAAATGCGTTACAAAACGAGCCAGAAACGAAACAGCCTGAACCAGTGGCGCAACAGGAAGTGGAAAAGGTCTGCACCGCCTGCGGTCAAACCGGCGGCGGCAACTGCCCTGATTGTGGCGCGGTGATGGGCGACGCAACATACCAAGAAACATTCGATGAAGAGTATCAGGTTGAAGTTCAGGAAGATGATCCGGAGGAAATGGAAGGCGCTGAACATCCACACAAGGAGAACACTGGCGGCAATCAGCATCACAATAGCGATAATGAAACTGGCGAGACGGCAGATCACCCAATTAAGGTGAACGGTCATCACGAAATCACATCCACCAGCAGGACGTGTGACCATCTAATGATCGACCTTGAAACCATGGGAAAAAATCCTGATGCCCCGATCATCTCAATAGGTGCAATATTTTTCGATCCGCAAACCGGAGATATGGGACCGGAATTTAGTAAGACTATCGATCTGGAAACTGCTGGCGGAGTCATTGATCGGGACACCATTAAATGGTGGCTTAAACAATCACGCGAAGCGCAATCTGCCATTATGACCGATGAAATCCCGTTAGATGATGCACTGTTACAATTGCGGGAATTTATCGACGAAAACTCCGGTGAATTTTTTGTTCATGTCTGGGGAAATGGAGCCAACTTCGACAACACGATTTTGCGCCGTTCATACGAACGGCAGGGGATCCCCTGCCCGTGGCGTTACTACAACGATCGCGATGTACGCACAATCGTTGAACTGGGGAAAGCCATAGACTTCGATGCCAGAACGGCTATTCCATTCGAAGGTGAGCGCCATAATGCACTTGATGACGCCCGTTACCAGGCAAAATACGTTTCAGCTATCTGGCAAAAACTGATCCCGAGTCAGGCTGATTCTTAATGTTCAACTGTCGCCGGTTGTGACTGGTATTCTGCAACCGGCGCTCGTCTGATGTAAGAGATAAAGAAATCGATGAACGAAGTAATCATGATTGTCTCTCCCGGCAAATGGGTATCCGAAGAGCAGTTAATTGCGCTGAAAGGAATAAAAAAAGGTACGTTAAAAAAGGCTCGGGAAAAATCGTTTATGGAAGGAAGGGAATATAAGCATGTCGCTCATGACGGTATGCCATGGGATAACAGTCCATGCTTTTACAACCTGGAAGAAATTGATCGCTGGATTGAGCGCCAGGCATCAGCAAGACCAAGACGTCATCTTACTTGACTAAAAGCCACACTAACTAATGAGAGAAGTTGAAATGAAATATCCGACAGGCGTGGAAAACCATGGAGGGAAATTACGTATCTGGTTTGTTTATAAAGGCGTAAGAGTCAGGGAAAACCTGGGGGTTCCTGACACAGCAAAAAACAGGCGCGTTGCAGGTGAGCTACGCGCCTCTGTTTGTTACGCAATAAAAACTGGTGTTTTCGACTATGCAAAACAGTTTCCCTCCTCACGCAATCTGGAAAAATTTGGTGAGGCCCGACAAGATTTAACCATAAAAGAACTGGCTGAAAAATTTCTGGCACTGAAAGAAACTGAAGTCGCAAAAACATCACTCAACACATACCGTGCCGTCATCAAAAATATCCTGAGCATAATCGGTGAAAAAAATCTTGCCTCATCGATTAATAAAGAAAAATTACTGGAGGTTCGTAAAGAGCTACTGACTGGATACCAGATCCCCAAAAGTAACTATATTGTTACACAACCAGGGAGATCGGCTGTAACTGTAAATAATTACATGACAAATCTTAACGCCGTGTTCCAGTTTGGTGTTGATAACGGTTACCTGGCAGATAACCCGTTTAAGGGGATCTCGCCATTAAAGGAATCAAGAACCATTCCGGATCCTCTTTCGCGGGAGGAATTCATCCGTCTTATCGATGCGTGCAGAAATCAGCAAGCCAAAAATTTATGGTGTGTTTCTGTTTATACTGGCGTTCGCCCTGGTGAGCTGTGTGCACTTGGATGGGAGGACATAGATCTGAAAAATGGAACAATGATGATCAGGAGAAATTTAGCAAAAGACCGTTTCACGGTACCAAAAACACAGGCGGGAACCAATCGGGTCATTCATCTTATTAAGCCAGCAATCGACGCTCTCCGGAGTCAGATGACATTAACGAGACTGAGCAAAGAGCATATCATTGATGTTCACCTCAGAGAGTATGGCAGAACAGAAAAACATAAATGCACCTTTGTTTTTCAACCTGAAGTGTCAGCGAGAGTAAAAAATTATGGTGACCATTTTACCGTTGACTCAATAAGGCAGATGTGGGACGCAGCGATAAAACGTGCCGGACTCCGCCATCGAAAATCATATCAGTCGAGACATACTTATGCCTGCTGGTCGCTGACAGCTGGTGCTAACCCGGCATTTATAGCAAACCAGATGGGCCATGCAGATGCGCAAATGGTATTTCAGGTATACGGAAAATGGATGTCTGAAAACAATAATGCACAGGTAGCTTTGTTAAATACACAGTTAAGCGAGTTTGCCCCAACCATGCCCCATAACGAAGCAATGAAAAATTAATTTAATATTTATCAAATAGTTGACACGTATGACTCTTGAAATCCATAAATTCAAGCGCAGTGCCCAGCCATCCCGATACTGCTGCTTTCACCAAATCCTTAGTGCTTCTTTCGTGTTTTTCTATTGTCATAATGGTTATCTCTAAAAAAGAGGTAAGATGCGTACTACTTACTCGCCGTTATTGGTATTATTCAGAAAAAGTGAGTAAGACTTTGCAGCAATGCTTTTGATCCTGTTCAAATAAACTAATGGCATCAGCAACATGCTGGAAATCAAACGTATGGGTAATTAATTTTTCTGGTTTAATTAACCCTTTACTTAACCAGTCGATAACGACCGGGAATTTATTTGCATTTAAGCGTGAAGAGAAAATAGAGAGTTCTTTTCCGGTAATTCCTTGCTGAATCACTTCAGA
>Ga0129314_1000573_pt1 | contig 37081 bp, 30 predicted proteins | sample O1111metagenome_FD_94431 | JGI IMG/M metagenome (GOLD analysis project Ga0129314, IMG submission 94431) | Orangutan individual fecal microbial communities from fecal samples from Wisconsin, USA - O1111 metagenome | ecosystem: Host-associated > Mammals > Digestive system > Large intestine > Fecal... | reverse complement strand
TTCTTCGGTACCTGCATCGTTCCCGGAATGATCCCTTGCGGCCTCACTGTATTTCCTGTGATGACACGGTAGTTGTCCCCTTTGCCTGTTGCGGTAAAGCAGGTGGTGAAGCCCTTTTCTATACCCTTAAGATACACTGTAAGAGTGCCGTGGATATAATCGGCTCTTCTGACCGAGAGCCATATCGGATCGCTTGTGAAATCAAGAAACTTTTCTGCGTTTTTTCTGATTTTATCCGTTTCGAAAAAGGATCTGTCGCTTGAAATTTCCTGCGACAGCTTTTCTATAATACTGTCATAGTACGATTTCTGCTCGATAAGCTCCTGCTGTGTTATCAATCCGTCCAGCATAAGATCGACCGCACGGCGTTTTTTTGCGTTGAGCGTTTCGATTTTTCTGCGCAGTGCAGGAATGTTGGGCTTGTCTGTTCGGGATAAGCCCTTTATTACTGCGTTTATGACGGCTGTTTTGTCGATGGGTATATCGGTGAAAATACGCTTAACGCAGGCTTTCAGGGCGGTCACGTTAAGCGTTTCGTTGTTGCAGGACTTCCCGCCGATTCTCCCCGAGCAACGCAGGGCGTGGTATATCTTGCCGTTTTTCAGCGTTTTTACACGGGATACCATCACACTGCCGCATACACCGCAATATACCTTTCCGCTGAAAACGTATCGGTCGCTGTGGCGGCTTGTGTCAGTAGGCTTTCTACGGCTTATCTCGGCTTGGGTCTGCTCCCACAACTCACGGCTTATTATCGGTTCGTGATGATTTCTTATATAGATATGCTCCGAACTATTGAGCCTTTTCTTATGCGTGAGAAAATCCGGAGTGCAGGTCTTTTTCTGCTCAAGGTCGCCGACATATTTTACATTCCGCAGTACCTTACGGATAAACGCACCGCTCCACTTTCCGCCGTTGACGGTGCTTATCTGCTCGGCATTCAGTCCGTCCGCTATGCTTTCTGCTCCCTTTAAAAGCACGGTATACTCCGTGAAAATACGCTTTACTATTTCTGCCGAATCCGCATTGACAGTGATTTTGCCGTCTTTTACGTCATATCCAAGACAGCTTCTGCCGAACACTACTCCCTGTTCCATTTTCCTTTGCTGTCCCCATTTTACACGCTCGGAGATTTTGCGGCTCTCCTCCTGCGCTATCGTTGCCATTATAGAAAGCCTCAGCTCGCCGTCGCTGTCACGGGTGTCTATATTATCGTTTATAAAGATAATGCCTACGCCCTTCGCTCTAAGCATACGGGTGATGTTAAGGGTGTCTACAGTATTTCTTGCAAAGCGGCTGACCTCTTTTGTGAGGATAATATCTATGCCGCCGGATACGGCAAGGGAGATCATTTTGTTGAAGCCGTAACGGTTGAGCGTTGTCGTGCCGCTCGTACCCTCGTCATAGAACACTCCGACCAAAGTCATGGAGTCCGAATTTCTGATATAATCATCAAAGAACGACCGCTGTGAAGCAAGCGAGCCGGATTGCTCGGCACGGTCGGTCGAAACACGGCAATAGGCTGCGGCTCTGAGCTTATTCATCGTCTGCATCCTCAGGACCTACAGCTGATGCGTCACGTTGATGATTTATGATGATTTTAACAATCTGCCTTGTAATGATTTCTATCTCTGCTTCGGTTATTTCCATAATATCACCTCGCAACAAAATATTCTTACATTGTTTGTACATATTCCTGTTGCTTTTTGATAAATGCAGTGTTATAATTAAATAGGTAATATTTGGCGGGAGGTGTTGACGTGCAGAAAAAGGCTGTAAAGGATAACGCTAAAAAAAGCAAAATACTCAGTGCGGCGGCAAACTGTTTTATGGCAGACGGATTCGAGGGTACTTCAATAAGGCAAATAATGAATGAGGCAGGCGCTGAGGTCGGTCTGTTCTATTACTATTTCAAATCGAAGGATGATATATACAGTGCGTTTATTGAATCACTGTTCATAGATTATAAAATCAAGATAATCGGAATGACGGAAAAAGTCGTAAGATCGCCGTATACTTCTTTTATTGATATATTCGGAATGTTTGCGGATGAAGCCGAACGTTTCCGCAATGAATTTGTAGGGAAAATGCACGAAAGCACGCTGAGAGATATTCGTGACCGTTCGCTTGAAATATCCGTCCCGTATATAAAGCAGATTATCGAAGTGCTGATAGAATACGGTGCAAAGCCGCTGATAAGCACGGAAGAACTTGCTATAATAATGACATACGGGATAGGCAATCTTTTTCTGCGTGATAAGGAATCACGGCTTGCCGGAACGGATACGGAAAGTATGAAAACGACCGCACTTCTGTTCGGGCTTGACCTTGAATATGTTTCGCTTACCCTGCCACGCATCCCTTATGCTGAGGAGGCGGAGAAAATAACGGCTCTGGCTGAACTTTGCAGTGAGAATTTTGCTGACTACAATGCCGAAAGAATGGCAAGGCTTATAAAGAAAAGAATGTCAAGCGGCGAGATATTTGTTATAGCACACAAAAATAATATCGCAGGCTTTATCATGTTTTCGAAGAAGAACAAAACGATAGATCATATTGCCGTGTCGCCTGACTACAGGCGTATTGGTATAGCGTCAAGACTTATGGTTACGGCTATGGCGCAGTTTGAGGTCGGGGAGGAACTGTCAGCCGTAACTTTCAGACAGGAGCGTCTGATGTCGGACGGGGTAAGCCGTATGTATAAGAAATTCGGCTTCGGCGACGAAAAGAATATCGTTGTCCGTGGCGAGCCTCTTGTAAGAAGAACCGCTGTTGTACCCGAAAAGGCGATAATAACCGAATAAAGCGAAAGGGGCATAAAAGGGCTGCAGCATTTGATGATTGAAAAGGATGTGTCAAATGCCGAGTTTATGTAAAGAAAATATTTCTGATAATATCATTTTAAAAATATAAAATGGTCAGTATATGGCATTGGAAAAGCTTGCGAGTATTTGCGTGGCAACGGACTGTATACCCAACGATATTTCAGAGCTTTTGCCGGATAATACGGAGGAAAAATAATGGATAAAAAGAGAGTCGGTCAGATTAAGGAGCAGTTTGACCTTGTTATACATAGTGATGAAAACACAAACATTGAATTTTGGTATGCCCGTGAGTTGATGTCATTGCTCGGCTACGAACGTTGGAACAACTTTGACAAAGCCATCTCTCGTGCAATGGATTCCTGTGAAAGCGGTGGTATAGAAGTTTCTGACCATTTTCGCGAGGTCGCGAAAATGGTTCCGCTGGGAAGTGGATCACAGCGGAAAATCAAGGACTATATGCTTACCCGTTATGCCTGTTATTTGATTGCGCAGAACGGAGACCCTAAAAAAGAAGAAATTGCCTTTGCGCAAAGCTATTTTGCCGTCCAGACCAGAAAGCAGGAACTGATTGAAGAACGCATCGCACTGATTGAGCGTACTGAAGCACGTGGCAGACTGCGTGAATCTGAGAAGCGTCTTTCACAGAATATCTATGAGCGTGGTGTCGATGATGCCGGTTTTGGTCGTATTCGTTCCAAAGGAGATCAGGCTCTGTTCGGCGGTCACACTACACAGGAAATGAAAAATCGCCTCGGCGTGAAAGATAATCGCCCACTGGCAGATTTTTTACCGACACTGACGATTGCGGCAAAAAATCTGGCAACAGAAATGACCAATTATAATGTGGAAGAAAAAGACTTACAGGGCGAATGTGCTATCGCCGGCGAACACGTGCAGAATAATCTTTCTGTGCGTGAGATGCTCGGTCAGCGTGGAATCAAGCCGGAAGAACTGCCGCCTTCCGAGGATATCAAAAAATTGGAGCGGCGTGTAAAATCACAGGAAAAGAAATTGGCGGCACAAGCGGGGAAACTGCCTGAAGAAAAAGCAGATGCGGGCGTAGACGACGGCGAATAAATCGGAACTGACCCGGTACGGCAAGGATGAGCCGATCAGAGCCGAGCCTCTTGTAAGAAGAACGGCTGTTGTACCGGAAAAGGCGATAATAACCGAATAAGGCAAAAGGGGCATAAATGATGCTCCTTTTTATTTAACCGCAGGCTCTGCGATGATGAAAAAAGCCCGAAATACTGCCGATAATGAAATAAGTCTTGAAATTTGCGGCGATTTAGTATACAATATAATAAGTAACGCTGTAAATCAAACGTATGTGCCTTGCACAGCGGAAAGGAAAATAAATGGAAAAAGTAATCAGCTTTTTAACAAATAAATGGTTCAAATTCGGTGTGTCGTTCCTGTCGATAGCCTATCCCGTGTTTCTGGGCTTCGTGGCGTGGCTTTTTATGGGGTATTATCTTGAGCCGACGCACCAGGGCGCACTTGTTACGCTTTATATCTTTATCAATATTATCTTCTTCGGGATTATGCTTTTCACAAGAAAGCAGATAGTCACAAGAATCGTTGCGATAATTTCGCCTTTTTTGGCGTTCGCTATACTTCTGTTCGGCTTTGGCAACTGGTTTGCCGCAGTGCCTCCTATAGTCGTAAGCGTACTTATATTCCTGCTGAGCGGTTCGGGTGAGACCACAAAAATCGTTATCGGCACTATATATCTGCTGATGTATGTAGTAGGAGTGCTTGTTTATCTGACTTTCAAGATGCTGTTCGGAAACATTACTCTTATGGATGTCGATCTGTCCGCAAGAAGCACAAGCTACCGCTATTCGCCCGACAAGCAGTACAGAATAGTTCTTTATGTCGACCCTGAGGGCGATGCCAGCCGTTCGGTATCCTTCTATATTGAAGAAACAGACGGAGATATAAGTCTGCCGTTCCTTGAATGCCGTAACGCATTGGGCGGTATCCATATAATAACCTCCGACTATAACAAGCCTGCCGATGTCAAGTGGAAAGACAAGCATACGCTTTATGTTGACGGCAGAAAGCGTGAATTCAACTTCGACGCAGTATCGACAGATGACACGTCGGAAGACTATTAAAGGACCTGCGGAAAGGAAAAGCGGATATGAGTATAAAAAGAACAGTCAGCTTAACCGGTATAAATTCGAGTGAGATATATTCTCTTTCATATCCGCAGTCTGTCCTAAAATTTGCCGAATATGACTTTTCCGGCTTTATCAGACGCTGTACCGATTATTGCAAAAGATGTGCGGAAAGCGGAGAGTACAGACTTGAGGATATTGTTGCGCTCCGTAATTCACTCGGTGCGTGTCACAAATATGTTGAAGCGAATATCCACGGCATTTATGAAAAAGCGGTACAGGATCTGTTTATAGAATATCTTTGCAGAGAAAAGGGACTTGGCATATCTTCCTTATGGAATGAACTTATAAATGCCAAAACTCCGTTTGAAAAACTCATATTCACAAGGCTTACCGAATATCGTCACAATAAGGCGGTAAACCGCTGGGTGAGCCTTCTTCAGCTTCAGGAATATGCAAAACGCAAGATAGACTTTGTGTTCGGTGAAAAGGTCACGGCAGAGCAGGCATTTGCAAAGCGGGACTATTTCGATCTGACATTCAGCGTAGCCGCAAATGAGATGGGTTATCCGTCAGAATGCTTTACCGCCGCAAAGGTGTACACTGTCGGCAGGCTGCCGTCCGCTCCGTTTATAACGAGCAATATTTCAAAGGCGATAGCCGCTTCTGCGCTCCCTGAGATCGAATATGAGGGCGAGCACAGACCGTTTGCCGCTCTGCATTCGGACAGCGAGGCAATGGACGTCTTTGCCAAGATAAAGAATTATGTTCCCGAAAAACCGGATTCGGTGCTGAACACGATAATAACAACGATGCGTTCTCTGCCGAAGAAGGTGTACGTTTCGGACAGCCTCAAGGCGATAATAGATTTGGAAATAGATCTTTTGCTTGAAAGCGGGGGGGTTCTTCAGCACTGCGAACGCTGCGGAGAGTATTTTATTCGTGACAAGGATTACGACTATGACTATTGCAGTAAGGCTCAGCCGGGCGGCCGCACCTGCCTTGAGATGAGTACGGCGGTACCTCCGAGAACGGCGGATGAAATAAGACGGCTTGAGGATATGACCAAAGAGCTGTACACATATATGTCGAAGCGTATAAACGTCGATCTTACACAGCGTGATTTTGCGGAGTGGTATCAGAGCTTTATGGCGATAAAGGAAAGTATCCTCCATAACGCTTTAAGCATTTCGGAATTCCGTGAATTTGAAAAATACTCGCACGACCTGCATTTTGCACCCGTAAAGCAGACACCGCTACAGGAAAAACCATCTGCGGCAAATGTTTCAGAAAGCACCGACACCGCTAAAACGCAACCTGAGGTCAAACCTTTTGTTTTTGAAAGAGTAGACCGCAGTGTTCTTTATGAGCAGGAAAACCGCCGCAGAAAGCAGGAGCAGGAACGTGAACTTTATGATATGATGCAGGAAAGCGCCGCACCCGTACAACAGGAAGCGGCCGCACTGCAAAACGAAGCTCCTAAGGCACCGGTTCACGTTGTAAAGGCCGATGAAACGGAAAAGCTGGATGTCAGCCTGTTTGAAAATCCGTTTGACAACGCTTTCGACAGCGAAATCTCCGAGCTTGAAAAGGTCAGCGGCTATGATTTCAAGCCGCTTGACGATATATTCAGTTTCGGCGGAGCAGATGACGAATTACAGCAGGCACCCGGCGGATATACTGATGAAGGCACTGCGGACGAAGACAGTTCCGATAAAGACGATAAAGCATATACAGAGCCTGCTGTTGATACGGGCTTTGCAGGCGAATTTGCAAAAGCCGACTACAGCATAAAGCACTCTGTAACGCCTAAGAGCAACTATGCGGCAAATATGTACAGGCATACCGTTGAAACAACGCAGACATCGGCAGAAGATTTCCCTGAGATACAGCAAAGCGGAGAACGTCTGACGCAGGATGATTTTGATATTCTGCCATCCTCGCCGTCACTTACTGTACCGGCCGGAGAAAAAACGTCCGTAAAAGCAGGCCTTGAGGAAAAGCCGGCTGTGAGCGAAAAGCACGCTCCCCCTGTTATAAAGCTGGACGCTCCTTTAGTAGACAGCCTTACCGATGCCGATGATATTCCGGGAGCGGACAGACGCAGACGTGACAACGGCGGCACAATGAACAGGAATACAGCGAAACGGCTGCTTGACGGCATAATAAAGCCGACAAAGATACGCAATCCGTTTATAGATGAAAATGATGATGAATAAATACGAGCTGAAGCGTATACTGCTTGATTGGTTCTTTCCGAACCGCTGTCCCTTGTGCAGTAAGGTCATAGGAAGAATGGATTATATCTGCGATAAATGCGCCTGCGAATTCGAGTATAACGAGAAAGAGGAAAGCCTTTGCGGCGGCAGGCTGTTAAGCGTATGCCGTTATAACAAAAAGACTTCGCCTGTAGTTATAGGTGCAAAGAAGCACCGTGACGGCAGTAAAATCAGTTTTATGGCATATACGCTTGTACAGAAGATTACAGGGTACTATGAAACTCTGCCTGATGTCATCGTACCTGTTCCCATTTACTATACGGATAAAATCAAAAAAGGCTACAGCCATACCGAGAAGATATGCCGTGAGATTTCCGAAATAACCGGCATACCGACAGTTAACGCCGTTGCCAAAACAAGAAAGACCGCACAGCAGAAAACGCTCGGCAAGAAAGAGCGTGAAAGCAATCTCGACAATTGCTTTACTGTGACAGAGCCGACAAAGCTCAATGGAAAGCATATTCTCATAATTGACGATGTAACGACAACCGGAGCAACGCTGACCGAAATGTATAAAACCATAAACAATTGTGAAAGCTGTTTATGTACCGCTATAGATTTTGCGGTGTTTGCAAGAACGTAGAAAAATATAATAACAACAGCAACCCTTGCACCGTTCAGATAATCGGTGTGGGGGTTGCTGTTATTATTGAAACTATGAAATCGAAGCTGAACGTTCAGAACTACGGCTTTTTCTTTCTGTCGGTTCATCGGGTTTTCCAATCTGAATATAGCAGTTACACGCACGGTTCAGAAATTCATAATCGTGAGTAACAACAAACAATATGTATCCCTTTTGTGCCAATTGCTTCAGCCATTCAGTAACCCGGCACATATGGCGGAAGTCTAATCCGCTTGTCGGCTCGTCGAAAATCAAAAACTTCTTTTTGCCCATAATTGCCTGACAGATGGCAAGTCGCTGCCGCTGTCCGCCCGACAGGGTAAGAGGATGACGGTCGATGCAGTCAAGCAGATCAAAGCTGTTCAGCAGATCCTCAATCTCCTGATCGGTGGCATTCGGATTAGCTGACAGGCACTCGTTTTTTACGCTGTCCGAAAAAAGCTGATGGTTGACATCCTGCATCACCACACCGAACTGCTTGTTCCTTGCTCTGCGTGAGAGCTTTCTGCTGCGGAAAATCACTTCTCCGTCAGCAGTCGGTAAAAGACCGCAGAGGCTGCTGCATAAGGTGGATTTTCCGCTTCCGTTTTTGCCTACAATTCCGATGATGTCTCCGACATTGGCAGAAAGGGAGAGATCATGGATAACAGGCTGCTTTTTTCGTTTTACGGAGAGATGGTGTACCGCAAGGGAAGAATCAGGTTGCATAATTACACGCTCAGGGATGTCGATCTCCTCGGAACAGATGCTCCTCAGCCCCATAGCAATCCGCTCGCTTTCGGAAATGGCGGCAAATTCCGCCGCTGTGAAATATTTTTCGATACACCCGTCTTTGAGGTAAACGATCCGATCGGCAAGCCCATACAGAAAGGACAGTCTGTGCTCGGCAATCAGCACGGTATGACCGCCTTTTTTGACGGTTTCGAGAATCTTACGCAGCTTTCCTATTGCCTCGTGATCCAGATTTGCAGACGGTTCATCAAGGACGTAAATCTGCGGATTCATAGCGTATACCGAGGCGAAAGCAAGCAGCTGCTTCTCTCCGCCGGACATAGAGAAAACGTTTCTGTCCGCCAGGTTTTCGATTTCCAGGTCGGATATGGTCTGCGCCACTCTTTTGCACATATAATCCCGGTCTGCGCCGATATTCTCCAGACCAAAGGCGATCTCGGCGGAGGAATCGGTGTTGAAAAACTGTGTTTTCGGGTTCTGAAAGACCGAACCTACCGATTCGGCAATTTTGTACATGGGCGACTCGGCAATGTCAATATTATTGACCGTAACAGTGCCATCAACCTTAACATCCTTGACAAAGTGAGGAATCATCCCGTTTACAAGGCGTGTCAGCGTCGTTTTGCCGCAACCGCTCTCTCCGCACAGGAGAACAAATTCCCCGTCATTTACCGTCAGATTGATATTGCTCAGAATCTTTTTGCATTTTATTTCAACACTTACATTTTGAAATTTGATCATATCCGATACCCCATCCATACCGTTACGGCTGTGTATACCGTTGCAAGCGCCATTATGAGCCAATCAAAAGCAGTGATGCGCAGTCGGATATAGCTTGTCTTTTTACAAGGGTTTTCAATGCCTCTTACTACCGCTGCGGCGGCAATTTCATCCGAAGTGTTGACCGCCGACATCATAATCGGCACGATTGTGGATTCCAACCTTTCGGACAGGGGGATGTTTTGCAGCTTTGCCGCCGCCCTGATATGCCCGAACTCATCCTTGACCGCCGGGAAATATCGGAGTGTGGTGGAGATAGCGGTGATAAAGCCTTGTGGCAGATGCAAAGCCCGCATAACAGCAATCATTTTTTGCATAGAAGCGTTTCGCACCAGCAGAATTCCGGCTAAAATGCAGGGCATCATACGCAGTGTGTAGTTAATCAGCACAGGGAAGACCATATTGATAATATGGGGGCATAGCGGGAATACAAATTTTAGCAGCAGGCGAAAAACAACAATCAGTAATGCGCCCTTCCATACAGCCGAATACTGCCGATATAGCAGAAGTAACAATAAAAACATAACGGATAATGCGGTGTTCTGCCATGCGTATTTTTCGCAGAACATACCGATATTTGCGAGGAGCAGCAGCCAGATGCCTGCTCTCGGATCAAGGGCGCTGATTCGTCTTGTCATACAATTCCTGCCTTGCGGAAGTGTTTGCTAAACAGTCCCTTTGCAATCAGGGCGCCGATCATGCCTCCGACAATCGGGGAAATGCACAGGGCAATCAGCATCGGTACGGATATAAGCCCTGAAAGCGACTCGACATATTCGGCGGACATTCCGTTTTGCTGAATCTGGGTCAGAAAGCTGTCTTTGTATACCCAGATGGCAAGAGGAGAGCCAATCATACCGTAGCAAAAGAGGACAAACGAAATCGCCATATGAATGAAACGGTTATCATATTTCGTGATTGCCCGATATGCCTCTGACAGAATGCAGGCGATGGCAAAGGTGATGAGCAGCAGCACGGTAAACTGCCCTGTCACAAAGTAGAGAATGGCAGTAATCAGACCCATAATGAGAATGGCTCCGGGCTTTTGCACCTTTGATTCCATCAGCATAAACGGAATGCCGGTGAGAATTCCGGCAACGCCCGGAAGCAGCAGCCATAGCACCGGCACAAATCCGGTGAACATTGCCACAAGGTTCAGCATAAAATAAAGTGCGGAAAAAATTCCGATGGTGATCAGATCTCTGCCTTTGAGTTTTTTTGTTTCATTCATAATGATGTCTCCTTTATTCTGCAATCTTCCACCCTGCAGCCTGCTTACGCTCGACTACAAAGCTACGGTATAATCCATCCACAGCCATAAGCTCATCGTGAGTACCCTGCTGAACTATCTCGCCGTGATCGACCACAAAAATACGATCGGCATTACGCACTGTTTTCAGCCTGTGGGCAATCATTATGACGGTCTTGTCGTGGGTCAGCTCGGAAACCGCCTCCATAAGTTCCTTCTCGTTTTCGGGATCGACATTGGCGGTCGCCTCGTCAAGAATGATTATCGGTGCGTCCTTCATAATCGCACGGGCGATGGAAATTCGTTGCCGTTCTCCGCCCGAAAGCGTTGCGCCGCCTTCACCGATGACAGTGTCAAATCCATCCGGCTTTGCCATAATGAAATCGTAGCAACGGGCTTTTTCAGCGGCGGCTTTCACTTCTTCAAGAGTGGCATCCGGCTTGCCGAAGCGGATGTTGTTGGCAATGGTGTCCGAGAACAGATATGTCCGCTGGAACACGAAGGAGAAATTGCGTATCAGGCTGTCATAGCTGTATTCCCGTACATCTTTTCCGCCGAGGCTGACACTGCCGCTCTGCACATCCCAGAACCTTGCCATAATATTGCACAGCGTAGATTTTCCGCTTCCGGACGGGCCTACGATGGCAACAGTGGTTTTCTCCGGAACGGTCAGCGACACATCACGAAGAATAGGCTTGCTGTTATAAGAGAAGTTGACGTGGGAAAGGGTAATATCCTCGCAACGAGGCGACAGATCCTCGCCGTCAATATCCATAGGCTCGACATTCAGTATGGAATTTGCCTTGTCCACGCCTATGTCGATCGAGCGGAACAGTGATGAAAAGCTGCCTGCGCTGTCGAGTTGTTCAAACAGAATGAACGAGCATATGAGCATAAGAAGACAGTTTGAAAGTTCCATTGTGCCGCAAAGACTGAATATTATTGCGGCGGTGCAGACTGCAACACCTGTGAGCTTGTTTATAACAAGCTGTGCCAGCATATAAAGAACCGACGGTATCTCCATAGCAAAGGAGGCCTTGCGGGATTCTTCCACAGCGGTGTGTACCTGCGTTGAGGAATCGTTGGTAAGGTCGAAATTCTTGACCTCAGCAATACCCTGAACATACTCAAGCACCTTTGAAACGAGCTGTTCATCAGCATCGAATTTGCGTTTGCTGAGTGTTTGCTCCGCCCGTTGCATAGCGGCATTTACAGCAAAAAACAGCACCAGACCGGCAAGCGTGATAAGACCGATTCTCCAATCGAAGAAAAGCATCATAACCGCAATGATGCCGGAGGTCAGAAATCCCTTTGTCGTGACCATAACCACACGGGTCGCAATGTTAGCCATGTTTTCCATAGTGTTGGTAGTGACGCTTGTCACCTCGCCAAGACTGTTGTCGTTGAACCAGCCCATAGGCAGATAGCGCAGATGCTCGGCAATTTCAATACGCTTGTCGGCGCAGGCACGATAGCCTGCTTTTGTCTGCAGCATAGTGGATTTCATATTTATCGCAATAGTCACAATCAAAGAAACGACTAATATACCAAGACTTGTCCATAGCGTTGACATAGTGACGTTATTGTCTAAAAGCGCCTTAATGACAACGGCGGCGGCAGGAATACGCATAGCAGAGCAGATTGCGCTGATTACTCCGAGCCGTATGGAGATGATAAATAATTTGCGGTTTTCTTTTCCGCAGAAGTCGAAGAATTTTTTCAGAGTTTTAAGCATTATACTGCCTCCCCGTTATCTTTTACGCTGATGTGGGCGTCCCACATTGTCTTATACAGCGGACAGGACTTCAGAAGTTCTTCTTGCGTGCCGGCGGCTTCTATATGACCCTGATTTACGACGATTATCTGATCTGCATCGGCAATGGTTGACAGACGGTGAGCGATGACAATCACGGTCTTGCCCTTCACGAGTTTTGCCAGTGCGGATTGAATGACCGCCTCGTTTTCGGGGTCGGTGTATGAGGTCGCTTCATCAAGAATGACGACAGGTGCGTCCTTCAGCATAGCACGGGTAATGGAGATACGCTGCCGTTCACCGCCCGAAAGATGTCCGCCCGATGCACCGCACACGGTCTGATAGCCGTTTTCGAGGCTCATAATGAATTCGTGACAGCCGCATTTTTTCGCCGCATCTATGACTTCTTCATCGGTCGCACTTTTTCTGCCCATACGGATATTATCCATTACCGACAGATCGAACAGGTAGTTATCCTGAGAAACATTTGCGATGCGCTTTGTGCATTCGGCAAGCGGCAGTGTGCGGATATCCACACCGCCAAGTTCGATTACACCGTCCTTTACATCCCAGAGAGATGCGATAAGACGGGCGATAGTGGACTTTCCGCTTCCCGATGGGCCGACAAGAGCGTTGACAGTGCCTTGCTCTATATGCAGATCAATGCCGTGAAGCACCTCTTTATCGTGATAGGCAAAGCGGACGTTTTTCAGCTCGATTGAGTTATCGCAAGGCAGTTTTACGGCTTTTTCAGGTCGCCGCATATCCTCGCAGGAAAGCACCTCGGATACTTCGCCGACAATGGTGCGTACCTGTGCTATATCGTCGGTATAGGAGAAAGCGGTCATAAGCGGCTGCATTACGCCGAATGACAGCACGATAGCAGTCAGGAAGGATTCGGCGGTAAGCGTACCCTGCATATATAGCAGGCATCCTACAGGCAGAATTCCGAGCAGGGTCGAGGGAAAAATCGCCATTCCTGCGGACTGCCCGAACAGGCTGCTTTTCATCCAGTCGATGAAGCAATCTGCGCCTTCTTTTGCGGCGGACACGAACTTTGCGTAACCGGTTTTTGATTGTCCGAATGCCTTGATGACCTCAATGCCGCCGATATATTCAACTGCGGTATCGTTGAGCGCTTTTGTTGAGGTGACGGTACGCTGAAACTTCTCGTTGTAGCCTCTGAACATTGACATAAAGCAGAGCATCCCCAGCGGCAAAACAATGAGCATAGAAAGCCCCATACGCCAGTCATTTGCGAATATCAGTGCAAGTATAGCCAGTGCGCCGACAATGTTGGCGGTCATTTCGGGCAGAAGATGCGCAAGCGTGGTTTCAATAGAATCCACCCGTTCCACGATGATGTTCTTGTATGAACCTGAGGAACGGTCAAGCACAGTGCCAAGCGGCAGTGTCGCCAGCTTATCCAGCAGCATTATCCGCACTTTAGCAAGCACATGGAAGGTTGCGTGGTGGGAAAGGGCAGTGGACACGCTGTGTAAAACATAGCGTAAAATCCATAAGCCTGCCATCCATACGCAGAGCGTCAGGTAATAGGAAAGTTCTGCTGTGCCGTTTATAAGTGCGGTAATGATTCTTATTATGATAAAATACGGGATAAGCGAGCAGGCAACACCGATAAGTGCAGTAATAACGCTAAGTAAATATTCGCCCCGTCTGCCTTTTGCAAACTCCGACAGCCACGAGAAAACGGAGAGGTTTGTTTTATTGGTTTTGTTCATCTGAAGCTCCTTAGTCTGCGTTATACCGTCAGATGTTTCTTTACGATCCGCTTGCCGATCAGCGCACCGATAAAGGCGGTAACAATTACGCCGATTACAAGCACAACGGATACCCACGACTGTAACAGCTTTGACGCATCAAGGATAGTATCCTGACGACCGTCTGTTACTGCCTGATCTGCCATAGCGCTTGCGGCGATAGCGTAGGGTATTATTGTGCTTCCGAATGCGGCAAGCACCTGATTGATGATATAGCCTATAGTCAGCGCTTTTGCACTGCCGTAGCCTATCTTCCACAGCAGCAGTTCGGTAATGGCACCGGAGAGAATGAAAAGTATGATGTACGGCAGATATCCGCCCAGAATGGCACGGACGATACTGTAAATGAGGATAGCACCCGGCTTTTTCACCTTTGTGCCGATGATGAAGTAGACAATGCCTTCAAGCAGGGCAAAAAATACCGGCATAAGAATTATGGTTATCGGCGTTGCGTATAAAAGTGAGCTTGCAAAGAACAGCACCACATTTATAAGCGCCAGCAGGACAACGGTAATGATGTCCTTGATTTTAAGCTTGTTACGGTTTACGGTTTCCATAGTTATAAACTCCTTTGGTTTTATATGTATTTTTAATTTGAAAGCCACTCAGGGCAGCTGTCACAAAATAAGACCGACGACGACAGACACCGTCAGCACAACGAAGAACAAAATATCCCACGCCGAGAACCGAAGTGACAGGAAATTACTTTTGCGGCGTTTAAGGTCGATGCCCCGTGTTTCTGCGGAAGCTGACAGCGTTTCGGCGATGCGTATTACCCGCAGTGCCATAGGTACTGTCAGAATTTCGATATAGGATGGTAGCGCACGCAGCTTCTGCCACAGCGTCACAAACGCTCCTCGTGTCCGGATAGACTGCCGCAGCAGCTTCACATCTCCCGAAAGCACCGGGAAAAAGCGGAAGATAACCGCCACGATCATAATAAACCGCTCAGGCAGGTGCATATTTCGCAGTGCGGCAAGGGTGCGGCTTGCTTCATTTCGTCCGATAAGTGTCATCATAGAAATTCCTATGGCAATTATTCGTGGGAACAGCACCAGTATAAACGAGAACAGTGTGTCAGGCAGAAGAACGTTTGCCGCCCACAGCGCACTGAAGCTTGCACTGCCGAAAAGCGCCGTTATGAGTCTGCCGTCAGCGGCAGTCAGAAGCATCAGCGCCGCATAAGCGGCATATACAAGGTGATTGTCCGATGTGGATATAACGATAGTCAAGACTAACCAGTAGAGCAGTTTAGTTGCAGGATGAAACCGCTCCTTGTATTGCTTTGGCGGCGAAACCTTTGTCGGATGGAAGTACTCCATATACCGCCGCACCGCCTGCAGATCCTGTTGTGACCGAATGGAAAATTCCGTGTCGGCGTGACCACCGCTCAGCCCGATACAGCGGTCGCAGGCATCAGCTATCAGTTCAAGATCGTGTGTAATGATAAGAACGGTCTTTTCTTTTCCCATCTCACGAATCAATTCTGCACACCGTTTCAGGCTTTCGGCATCCTGCCCGGCGGTTGGTTCGTCCAGTATGACAATCGGTTTATCGGAAAGATATGCCATCATCAGCGTAAGTCGCTGCATCTGCCCGCCTGAGAGGGAAAACGGGTGTCGGTCACGGCATTCCCACATATCCATACTTTTAAGAAGCGTTTCCGTTTTCTTTTCAAACTCTGCCGTTATCTTGTGTCCGTATTGAAGCTCGTGCAGGACGGAGTTTGTGAAGAACTGGAACTCTGCCTCCTGCATTATGAAAAGCACCTGTTTTTGCAGCTGCTTCGGCTTCTGAGCCTTGCCGAACAGGGGAATCTCGCTGCCTGTAGAGTGGTAAAGTCCTGCAATCAGCTTGCCGAGAGTGGTCTTGCCGCAACCGTTAGCGCCTACCAGACCGACGATTTCATGCGTGCAAACGGAAAAATTTACGTCTGAAAGTATTGCTCTGTTTTTCCTGCCGTATTCATACCGAAGGTCTGAAACAGAGAGTGCCTGTGGCATATTTTCGGGTTGTGGCGGTCTTTCCGACACGGTGATTTTTTCAAGGTCAAGTGTACGCAGGCAAAGCGTGTGCAATTGCAGTGGTAAAAGCGCTTTCGCTTCCTCGGCGGTGTATTTTTGCTTAATCTCGCCATTTGCCATAATCCAATATTCGTCGGCAATATCCGCAAGATAATATAAGCGGTGTTCGCTGAGAAGCAGAGTCTTTCCCTGCTTTTTAAGCTCAAGCAGAATATCTTTCAACTGCTGTGTAGCCGCAAAGTCAAGGTTTGCCGTAGGCTCGTCGAGAAGAAAAATATCCGTATCTGTTGCCCACGCAGAGAGTATGGAGATCAATTGTCGCTCACCGCTTGACAACTCATAGACATTGCGGTTTTTCAGATGCTAAAGGTGAAATGTCAGAAAGGCCTCATCGACCCTATCCCGTATCTTTTCCTGAGGCAAGCCGTGGTTTTCAAGCCCGAATGCGACCTCGTTGGAACTGTTTACGGTGAAGAACTGACTGCGAGGATCCTGAAAGACCGATGCCGCAAGCTCTCCGATTTCACCGATGCTCATACCGGCTGTGTCCTGCCCGTCTAAGCGACAGAAGCCTGTCAGCTCTCCCTCGTAAAACTGCGGTATCAGACCGTTTATACATCGCAGCAGTGTGGACTTGCCACAGCCGCTTCCGCCGCAAAGCACCACGCATCGCCCTGCAGGAATATTTCCGCTGACTTTTCGGAGCGTAGGCGTACTTTCTTCCGAATATTGAAATTCGAATTCAAAATCTATCATAGGTATCTCTTTTCTGTTGGTTAGGTGGTTAGGATAGTCTAACCATATGCTGTAAGAAACGGGCGGCATCACCGCCCTTAATTAAAAGCTGTTACTGCAAAGTAAGGCACAGCTGTCGCCAACCGGCATTGGTGAAATCCAAAATCGAGCGTAAGCAGGCGAACATCCTGTCTTCGTCCGGTCGTTTATCCAGCAACTGACGGAAATTCCAGAACTGCGCCCCCATAATAAGACGGATAGCATCGGCATTTGGCTTTTTGCCGTAAACACGGAAAAAGAAATCGACCGTTTGCTGTGTTTTCTGTTCCATAAGATCGTTCAGCATTGTTTCGACAGAGCTTCCGTCACTGCGGCTGAAAAATAAAGTACAGTCATCATAGTGAGAAGCAAGCAACTCAAAGTATATTTTTTCCTCAGCGTTTATGGCGCTGAGAATATCTTCCGTCTTTGCACTGAGCATTGCCTTTTCGTATTCCTTTGCGACAGGTGCGAACATAACCTTCATCGCTTCAAAAAAATCCTGCAGCAGAGCGACAAACAGTGCGTCCTTATTTTTGTATCTTGTGTAGATTGCTCCGGTGGTGACGCCGGCTTTTTCGGAAATCTTGTGGAGCGAGGCTTTACGAAAGCCGTAAGCAAGAAACTCTGAATATGCCGCCCTGATGATTTTGTCATCAAGCGAATGATCCTTATTTGCCAAAACTCCACCTCCCAAAATCAATAACGCCGTTATCAATAACGGAGTTATTATAGCACGGCAGACGGTAAATGTCAAGAGGTATATAAGCTGTTTTCGGGCTGTTTTGCGGCTTGATATACGCCGAGAATGCGTCACGCTGAATATACTTGTCCGACAGATTTACTTTGGCTGTAATCTTTTGCTTGGGGCAGGGCGGAAAACTTAACTCGGTTACAGGAAAGGTTTACAATGAGATTCGGCTTACTGATGGGATTTACAGCGATATGACAATTTGATGGGAATTTTGCGTGGAATTTGACAGTGGAAAATATATTTGTTGTGTGATAATATGAAAAATAATAAACGGAATGTGCAAATTTTATACCGGTTATATCAAAATACACATTTCGTATGCAGTAAAGCCGCAAGGCTGTCAATATTCAAACGGAGGAAATCAGATGCAAACGAGAGATTTAAAAAGCATTATCGAAAGTGAAAATCATGAACTGAAAACTCAGTTCTGCAATGTTCCGTTTACAATTACTCCTGACAGGAACATTTATAACATTATCAGAAACAAGTACAAGGAACTGGCTCTTGAAGCGCAGACGAAATTCGCAGAGATAAACGAGCAGTTTGAGGATCTTGACGATCTTATAAACAATGCTCCGAGCGCTTTTGTATACTGTATTGAAAAGGCTCTGCTCGAACTGATACAGGATATAATCAGCGTGGATATTTACACAATAGATAAAGATGCTGTTGTGAATATGGCTTTTGACGGTGTGTATTTTGACGAATTCACAGAAGCGTTCAAGGTCATTGACAAAAAGTATGAAAAGATACTTACCGATCTTAATGATGCCGAATATGCAAGAGAACTGAGAAAAGAGAGCAGACCTCGCTGGCAGTCGGCTACATTCGGCGGAAATGCCATAAATGCCTGGTCGAATCAGCTTGATGCAACGGCAATGAATATCACCGAGGGTATAGCGCACAGTCTTGTTAATGCGGTCGGAAATATGATAAGCCGCAGTTATGCACGTTCACAGATAAAGGAACTTTTTAACACAATGAGTCTTCGTCAGGATATGGTGAACAGTGTTTATGATTCCTGCTTCAATCTGCATTTATTATTGCTTGATATAGTGGAGAAGAACACCGCAATAAAGTTTGACGGTACTGTGAGTGCGGCTGATACGCAGAAAGCACAGGCTATGTTCAACAATATGATGTCTATAAGCCTTTCTCCCGAAAAGAGAGATGCTTTTATCGTGCAGATATTCGAGCTTGATCCTTACGAGGACAGTTTCTATTCAAAGCTGATTGATACAATGGGCGATGAGGATGACTCCATAGGAAAATTCTCCGAATTTTTCGGCGTGAATATATTCGACATCAAGAACGATATTCTTGCTCGCTTTGTAAACGATAATATCGGTGAAACCGAAGAAGATGCCGTGAAGTGCAAGGGACTTATGGAGGAGTATGCCGCAAAGATAGGGCTTAGCACCGTACAGATCGTACAGGCAAGGAATATAGTGGAAGAACGTCTTAAATATTTCAATGACCTTTATTGCACCGTAGACGGCGTTCTTATGGACTCAAGAACGGAAGCAGACCTTGCAAGAGAAGAGCTTCCGCAGATTACGGCGATATTTGAAACGGTTACAAAGCCGACCGACAAGTCTGACCTTGATTATGAAAACGACCTTATCGAAAAGAGAAAGCAGATAGATTCATTCAAAACAAAAGTAAAGGACAAATATCTCGAAAGTATAGACGCATTGCTTTCCGATTTCGACAGGCTTTTCAGGAAAGAGGGAAAATTCGACCGTAGCCTGACGAGAGAAGAAGCGGGGGCAATAAGAGCCTTTGAATATGTAAAGGGCATGAGAATAACATCTTTTGAAGAGCGTGACAACGCTGTTAAGATGCTGACCGAGCGTTTGTCGCATCTCGGTATAACCGAGGCACAGGCGGAAAATGCTTACGCTTATCTGGATGAGGTCGAAAAGAACCTTTGTGTAATTGACGGAATACAGTTTGCAAACAGGGAAGAGGCTTTAAAGGCTACCGCAGAACTTAACGAGATAACGGCAATAGTAAATGCCGTGCCGAAGCCCGATAAGAACAGCGTTCTTCCTTATGAGAAAATGCTCGATGAAACAAAGGCGAAGCTGGAATCTTATGAAACAGACGTAAAAAACAAGTATATAGGAATAATCGAGCAATACAAGGCAAAGTTCGACACAACATTCCGCACGGTAGGATTTACGGTGTATGAAACAAGAAAAGAGGCGGCGGCACAAAGAGCGCTGAATTTTGCAAAGAGCGTGATCCCAAAGGGCTACACCGAGCAGGATCTGATTGATGCAAGGCAGAAGGTCGATGAATTTCTGTTAACGGTCGGAATAACCTTTGAGGAAGCAGAGCAGGTTAGTGAACTATTCAGACAATGCTATCTCAATGTCAATACCGTTGACGGAATTGCTTTCAACAGCAAGGAAGAAGCAGAAGCGGCAAGAGCCGAACTTGCGGAGATCACCGCTATGATGAGTGATGTTCCGAAACCGAATCCCGACCTTCTTCTCGATTATGAGCAGAAGCTGTTCGATGTAAAGGCAAAGCTCGAAAGTTATAAGACGCCAGTAAAGGATAAGTATATTGCGATTATTGACGATTATATAACAAAGTTTGATACGACCTTCAAGACGACAGGAGCGTTTTCAAAGGCTGAAACACGTCAGCAGGCGGCGCAGATAAGAGCATTGAAGCTGGTAAAATCCATAGCCCCGACCGGTTGCACCTATGATGACGTTGACAAGGCGATAAAGGCACTTGATGACACACTGCCGAAGCTTGGCATAGACAAGACGCTCGCAACCGATGCGACAGATTACATACAGGCACAGGAGGACAAGCTGAATACGGTTGACGGAGTAGTTCTGCCTGACAGAGAGAATGCCGCCCTTGCCAAAAAGGAACTTGAAGAGATACAGAATATAATGTTCAAGGTCGCACCTCCGCAAAATGAGCCTTTACTGAGCTATGAAAGAAACTTGCTTGAAATCGAGGATAAGCTGTCACAGTTCAGAACTCCCGTAAAGGATAAGTATATAGGCATTATCAAAAAGCATCTGGTGGATTTTGACGAAAAGTTCAGAAAGGTATCGCTTATCAAAACCGCCGCAACAAGAGAAGAGGCGGCAAAGGAAAGGGCTCTTAAATTTGTGAAGAGCAAGACTTACAACACAGTAACCGATGTCAATAATGCAAGGAACGAGCTTGCGGAGCTTCTTCCTGAACTCGGCATAACATCAGAGCAGGCGACCGAAGCAAATGAATATCTCACAAATACCGAAAACAAGCTGAACGGAACAGCACCGCAATCAAAGCTGAAAGGCGTTTTCGGTATGTTCAAGAAGTAATACCGGCATAAAAGTAAACCGACAGATAAAATTATCCCGCACTCTGAAGTGCGGGATAATTTTTATGCGTTTTCAGTCGTTTCTTGAGCATTTTTCCGCATCGATGGCAAGAACAAGCATCAATACATACAATGCGTCCTGCGGGTCTTGCACGTCAAGCACATAGGTGTCTGTCCAGTTCCAGATTTCTTTGGATATAGCAGCTATGTAACGACCGGTACAGTCACGGATGTTATAATCCCACTCAAGCCAGTCGCCGTCTATATTCCAGCCGTTATAATCAATGTTGAATCTTGGTCTTATGAATGTAAACTCTTTGCTGATGCAGCCGACATAACAAGAGTCGACATACATCTCAAACTTCGGAAGCCAGGTAAACACCTTTTCCTTAATGTATCCGACCTCTTTTCCGCAGGAGTTATAAATACGGAGCAGGTGTCCCCATGCAAGCTCACCTTTTACAACGAACGCAGTATTTCCGGCTTCGTCATAAATGTCGTAACTGTCAAACCACGAGAATAATCTTTGCTTGAATAAAAGTTTCATTTATTACTTTCTCCTTGATGCGTGAAAATACATATTATCTGCCATTAAATCTTTAGCCGGAATAATTCCGGTTTTCAAGTTCAGTATAGCATATCGGGATTTAAAAGTCAAAGGTGATTATTTTATAATTACGGCGGTGTTAATACAGTGCTGTCCAGTACAGCAAAATGCAGGATAATTTTATGCGTTTTGTACTACCGTACACAAAAAATCCACTGTAATTCTATCAGAATTACAGTGGAATTATGGTGGAGCCGAGGAGAATCGAACTCCTGTCCGAAAACCGATCCGCCAACCTTTCTACACGCTTAGTGAAGTCTTTTGAAATTTCCTTTCTCCTCTCCGGCTCACAGGATAGAAGTCCGGTAGTCCTTTGATGTGTTGACGGTTACAGGACTCTCACCGAAAACATTGGCTGTTAGTCGACGCCCTTTATAGAGCCACAGCGCTCTCTACAAGGACGGTAGCGCACTTAGGCAGCTACTAATTCAGATCTATTGTCTGCGTTTAATTTTAAAAATGCCCCGTTTAAAGAGATAAGGCGATCTCTGCGTGCTTAGCCGGGTTCACAATCCCCGTCGAAACCTTTACGGCCCCGTTTGTTTGGATAATTATTGTAGCACAAAGGAAAAGGTTTGTCAAGGAGAAATTTGCACTTTTATGAGGTGTGCGGGCGTTTTTGTGATGTCGGATTCTTTTCTTGCAAAATTTTTCAACATCGAATGTGTGCAATATATTTAATTTTTGGATAAAACTGTCGATATTAATATAAAGGGCTTGTTGCAAAAATACATTTTGTATCATTCAAGGAGAGAAAATTATGGATAACACCGCTAATTATCAGAATAATACACAGAATTTCAAGTTTTGCAGAAAATGTGGACGAAAACTGCTTGCCGATGCGGAATTCTGTGACAGCTGCGGCACAAGGCAGATAAGCACCGAAACGGCAGATATTGCTGAAACCGTTTCAGAGCCTGATGTACAGTATAGTAATCCTCAGCCGGTAACACCGCCGCCTGTATACAACACAAATAACACGACAGCCGGTAATGCGGTAGTGCAGTATCCTCAGAAAAAAAGCAAGGCGCCGCTGATAATCGGAATATGCGTCGGGGTGCTTCTTGTTATCGTTTCTATAATAGTCACAGTGTTGGTTGTTTCATCGTTAGGCGAGAGGGATTCGCAGAGCTTCGGAGAAGTATCGGCACCGGCTACATCGTACAATAACGGCAATTCTCAGAATACATTGCCTGAAACAAGTGCGCCCGATAATAATAGCAGTGCGCCGGACAACAATAGCAGTGCGTCTGTGACAGATCTTAAGCCGGGTACTGCGGAAATCCACCGTAGCGGAAGCAGTGAAACAAGCGGAAACTCATTTCTGGTTCATGACGACGGTGTATATCTGCTTGGCATATCAAATGTGAACGACGCAGTAACCGATGGATATGCGATTTCGGCAATGATTCCCGACTCATATTTTGTTGAGGGAAAACAGTTCGATAAGACCGCTTTATCGTTATCAAATTGCTATGGCGAGTATTTTGTGATTGAGGACGGAGTGAACAACGTATATACCACTAAGGATAATCCGGAAATGTTTGCATATATGACGGTTACGCTTCTGAAAATAAGTGATAATTCGGCTGAGTTTAAAATAGAAGCGGCAATATCATACGAGCAGGAAGAATTCACTTTTGAAGGCAGAGGATATTCGGTTGACAGTTCAAACAGCGGAGGCCAGACTGCAGCGCCCGATTCGAATTATACTCCGTCGGTAAATCCGACTATACCGACGATAAATACCTGCAGTGTTTGTCACGGAAGCGGATTGTGCCAGGTCTGCCTTGGCAGAGGCGGTATGTCGTACAATACATACGGACAGGGCGGCGATGGCTGGGTAGTATGCCAGGGCTGTCAGGGAAACAGAAGATGTAAGTATTGCAACGGAACGGGAAGAAATTAAATATAAGCAGAGCCGCAGTAATAATTGCGGCTTTGTTTTTTGCTTCCGGCAATAACAGTCAATGTACGTTCCTATGTTAAAATTTTGTTTACTGCATATTTTAATGCACCTGTCCGTCACGGATAAAAAAGAATAATAAACAATTGACAACTATGAATGTCGGTGGTATGATTATAACATTAACATCCGGGAGGAATATTCGATGACTGATAAGGAAATGAAGCTGGAACGCTTTAAAGAAGAAAACAAGAATGCTGTAAAGGGTCAGATCGTGCTGACGGGATCTTCTCTTATGGAGATGTTTCCTGTGAATAAATTTCTCGCTGAGCGTGGCTCGGACATTATCGTGTATAATCGTGCGATAGGCGGGTATATAACAGACGAACTTGTGCAGGTGCTTGATACCTGTGTGTTCGAACTTGAGCCGAGAAGAGTGTTTATAAATATAGGTACAAACGATCTCAGCGATTCAAGAATACCTATGGATCGTATAATGGAGCACTATGACAGCATTATAAGTTCGATAGAACAGCGATTGCCGAAAACAGAAATTTACCTTATGGCATATTATCCGGTAAACTATGAAGCCGCCGCAGAAAATATGAAGGAGTGCCTGAAAATCCGCACAAACGAAAAGATAACAGCGGCAAACGCACTTGTAAAACAGCTTGCGGAAAAGCACGGTCAGCACTATATAGATATAAACGACGGCCTTAAGGATGAGCAGGGCAGGCTGAAAGCCGAGTACACAATAGAGGGCTTGCATATAAACGAGCAGGGCTACAGAGCGATTTTTGACGACTTTCTGAAATATCTTGAAAACTGATTTTTGATAATACCCCTTGCCTCTCAAGACAGGCAAGGGGTATTTGTATTTAAACTATAGCAAACGCAGGAAAAGCCGAAAGTGCAGAAATAATTGCGGCTTTCGGCTTTTAAGGAATGAAAGTGACGTTTTGAGATTACTCTCCCCAGACTTCCTTTGCTATTTCGTTTACAAGTCTGATTTTTGCCCACTGCTGTTCTTCGGTGAGCTTATTGCCTATCTCGCATGAGGCAAATCCGCACTGCGGGCTTAAATACAGCCTGTCGAGCGGAATTATCCCGGCGGCTTTGCGAATTCTGTCTATTACCGTCTGCTTGTCTTCAAGTACAGGTGACTTAGTGGTTATAAGACCGAGAACGACCTTTTTATCACCGCTTACATATTTGAGCGGCTCAAATCCGCCTGAACGCTCATCGTCAAATTCAAGATAGTATGAATTGACATTCTCTTTTCCGAACAGAACCTCTGCAACAGGGTCATAAGCGCCTGAACTGAAATATGCCGAATGATAGTTGCCTCTGCATACATGAGTGTTGATAACAAGATCGTCAGGCTTGCCCTCTATGGCAAGGTTATTGACCTTCAACAGCTTCTGAGCTATTGTGGCAAAATCTGCGTCCGCACCGTAGCGGATAACGCTGTTTTCTGCTACGAGGACGCCCCATGTGCAGTCGTCAAGCTGAATGTTTCTGCAGCCTGCGTCATAAAGATCCTTTATCACCTTTTTATATCCTGCGGCGATGTCATTTATAAGCTCGTCATCTGTAGGATAGAACTTTCTTGTAGCTTCGATATTTGCAGGAATTATCATCTGCTGGAAGAACTGAGCCGGTGCAGGAATTGTCTGCTTTGCGATATGGCTTTCGTCTTCAAACTGCTTTACGAATTTGAAATGTTCAACAAACGGGTGATTACCGGCTGAAATCTTTCCTGTAAGCCAAGTATCATCAATAAGTGCCGGCTCGCCGTGAAACTGAACGCCGTTTTCGGTTTTCTTATGGGCAACTCCGTCAAATCCCCACATAAAGTCAAGGTGCCATGTAGCACGGCGGAATTCGCCGTCGGTTATAGCGTGAAGGCCTGCGGCTTTCTGCTTTGCAATAAGGTCGGTTATACATTCGTCCTCAACCGCCTTAAGCTGTTCTGCGGAAATCGTTCCGTTTTCATAGTCTTTTCTTGCTTTTTTGAGTTTTTCGGGACGTAAAAAGCTGCCTACGCTTTCACATCTGAAAGGTGTTTTAAGTGCCATATTCTGTTCTCCTTTGAATTAAATTTTTCTGATTATGATTATATCAAAGGAAAATGCGATTGTAAAATATCGTTATAGTACGGTTAGGTATAGTTTAAAACTATATCAAATGTGTCGGCGGAGGAAATCTATATAGTTTTCACCTAACTTTGAAAGGTTTACACCTTTGCGAGTTACTGTTCCGACATGCATATATTCGTCTATCATCAGCGGCTTTGCAATGATATTTCTGCCGTTAAGTTCGGTACTTATAATACCGGTGCAGACGGTATATCCGTCAAGTCCTACCAGCAGATTGAACAAAGTGGCACGGTCGCTCACTTTTATGATCATATCACGATCTATACATCCGGTTATTTCTTCGGAAAAGTAAAAGGAATTGTTTTTGCCCTGCTCAAACGAAAGGAAAGGGTAATCCTTCAGTTCCTGAGGAAATACTTGTTCTTTGTGTGCAAGAGGGTGATGAGAGCTGATAAATATATGAGGCTTTGCGGTGAACAGCTTGTCAAATTTCAGACCGCTTTTTTCGATTATTTTGCTGATGACCGTTTCATTTTCATGAGAGAGGTACAGTATCCCGACTTCGCTGCGGAAATTGCTTACGTCTTCAATTATTTCGCAGGTTTCGGTTTCACGCAGGGTAAAGTCGTAATTCTTGTTGCCGAAAGTACGAATCAAGTCGACAAAGGCACTTACCGCAAAAGAATAGTGCTGTGTGGATACGGAAAATATTTGTTTGTGACTTCCCGTATCAAGATATTTTTCCTCAAGCATACTCATTTGCTGAAGAACCTGTCGCGCATATCTCAAAAACTCGTTGCCCTCATTTGAGATGATTATACCTTTGTTCGTGCGGTGAAATATGGTTATGCCAAGCTCCTTTTCAAGATCCTTTATGGCGTTTGTGAGGCTTGGCTGAGCCACAAACAGGGACTGAGCCGCCTCGCTCATAGTGCCTTTATCCGCCGCTGTTACGGCATATTTGAGCTGCTGTAGGGTCATTGATCTATACCTCTTTGTAAATACGAAATAATAAAAATAAACCCGTAAGAAAATCTTACGGGTTTGGTGGGAGCGGGTGGATTCGGACCACCGAAGCGAAACGCAACAGATTTACAGTCTGCCCCCTTTGGCCACTCGGGAACACTCCCATATTAAATTAAAGAAAAAATTGGAGCTGGTGGACGGACTCGAACCCCCGACCTGCTGATTACAAATCAGCTGCTCTACCAACTGAGCTACACCAGCTTGTTAATTTGTTTCTTGTCAACCGACGTGTTATATTATATCATATCGAAAACCGTTTGTCAAGAGTTTTTTAAAATTTTTTTAATTTTTTTACTCTCGGCTTCATCGGTTTTTGCTGTGCCGTGACAACAGATAACATTTTATCACAAAGTCAAACGTTTGTCAACCCTTTTTCGACAATTTTTTAATTTTTTTGAACGGAAATTGCGAAACCGCTTTGCGATGCGACAAAGCGGTAAAAAGCAATATCGGATATTATCATAGCTTGCGGTAGTCGCACAGTACCGTATTAGTCATAAGCCAGCTAAGGCAATCCTCAAACAGCACGCCAAGTCGTGGCTCGGTGCCGTAGCTGTAGGTGGTTTTAACGGCAATTTCCGTGAACGTGGTTGCACGGTTAAGGGCAATAGGCAGGCTTTCGCCCTTCAGCAATGATGCGGTAAGCACTGAGGTGAAGATGTCGCCTGTACCGGGGTAATGTACGGGAATATGATCCCAGTCGATACGCCAGAAGCTGCCGCTTTCCCTGTCGAAGCCTACGTTCGAGAGCTTCTGACCGTCATCGTCAATTAAAGGTACTCCCTTTATTACTACTATTCCGGGCTTGTCGCTGAGGCGGGCAAGCCACGAGCGTGCCTGAGCCACCGACATTACGGGAGGACATTCCTCTCCGAGAAGCATACACGTTTCGGTGAGGTTAGGTGTTATAACATCTGCGGCATCAACAAGCTCCTTCATCCTGCGGATAAGTTCGGGAGTGTAAGTGCTGTAGGGCTTTCCGTTGTCGCCCATTACCGGATCTACTACTTTAAGTGAGTCGGGGTTTCCGTGAAGGAATTCAAGACAGCAATCGACCTGTTTCGGAGATGAGAGAAAACCGCTGTAGATGGCATCAAACTTCAGATGCAGTTTTTCATAGTGATTATAGCAGGCTGAAATATGATCCGTAAGATCCTCCATAGCAATATCGGTAAAGCCGCCGGTGTGAGTTGACATAACGGCGGTCGGCACCGGACAGACCTGTATCCCCATAGCAGAGATAACGGGCAATATAACGGAAAGCGAACATCTTCCATAGCCGGAGAGGTCATGGATAGCCGCTATTATTTTATGCTGTGACATTAAAAAACGACCTTTCTTTTTACACATACATTTATTTTAGCACAAAATTATCATATTGTCGAGATGTAAATTTTATATAGCTCACTTTATTTTTGATACACAAAGAGGATAAAAAGGCAAATTCTGATGTCAGATTTATCAAGCAATAATTTTTTAACGGCGACACATTATATTAGCGAGCCGAAAATGGCGGTTATGAAAGGAAACGGAAAAATGAGCAAGAAAACTTCCAATAATATGATATGTGCCGCTACCGCAATGGTGGCAGGCGGCATCGCTTTTGCCGCAACAAAGGCTATGACCTCAAACAAGACGCAGAATGTCAAGAAAGCAACAGGCAAAGCAATAAAAGCTGTAGGGGCGGTAATCGAATCGCTCCAGATGTAACAGGCTTACAGCGAAAAGCCGTTCACGAGCCGTTTTTGGTAAGTGGACGGCTTTTATCTGTCGGGATATAATCGCCTTTTTCGAAAACAAATATATCCGGCATCAAGCGAATAAAAAGGCAAGGGTAGGTTTGACTTTGCGGCGGTATGGTGTTATAATTTATTGTACATCAAGAGATAAAGGCAAGGTGCATTTATGATAACAGGACTGAGAACAAGAGAGCCGCTCGGATTTACTAAATTCATTGAAATAATTCAGCAGGCTGCCGCAAAAAAGGGAAGCGTGTTTTTCCTTGATTGCAAAGAGGGTCACGAGCAGGTGAAGAACGGGCTGATTGCGAGCGATTGCAGCGGCTGGCTTGTGCCGGCGGAAGAAGCGGAGGAGTTCAATGCGGAATATATGGATTTCAGCGAGTGCGATTGCTGGGATAAGTATTTTGCGTGGGAAATCTGGTACGAGGACGAAAACGGCGAGCTGAAGATAGATGTTTCGGTAGTGTAACATTGATTGCGACAGCTACCGCAGGTAAATAAAACACCGTAAAAGCGACAGCGTAAAATAAAAAACGAAAATGTAAATTTTTGTGCTTGACAAATGCAAAATTATCTGATATAATAAACAAGCTGATTTGCGGGGATGCTGGAATCGGCAGACAGGCAAGCTTGAGGTGCTTGTGTCAGTATTGGCGTGTGGGTTCAAGTCCCATTTCCCGCACCAGTGAAAAGGACATTCGATTTTCGAGTGTCCTTTATTTTTATATCTTAATAAATCCGCAAATCATCATTGCTTTAAACAAGCACGCTGGAATCGCACGAAATCTTTGATTTCGTGGAAGCGGAACTTGTTCCGCAGTCAGACAGGCAAGCTTGAGGTGCTTGTGTCAGTATTGGCGTGTGGGTTCAAGTCCCATTTCCCGCACCAGTGTAAAGGACATTCGTTTTTTCGAGTGTCCTTTATTTTTTATTCGTAGAAGATTTGAAAATCAATAGCATTAAAGACAGCAATAATAGAATCAGAGTTTTCCGATAATGCTGAAGGTGAAGAAATTTTCAAAAAACACTTGACTTTGAAGCTCCGCTATGATATAATATCAACGTTGACTATTTGGCAACACATTAAATACGCAGGTGTGGCGGAATTGGCAGACGCGCTAGCTTCAGGTGCTAGTGATCGCAAGGTCGTGTGGGTTCAAGTCCCGTCACCTGCACCAAGGCAAGTCGTAGAAATACGGCTTGTTTTTTATTGTTGATACGTTTTAAAACAGCAGTGGCGGAATTGCACCAAATCTTTGATTTGGTGGCAGCGGAAATGCTTGGCGTTTCCGCAGACGGACAGCGCTAGCTTCAGGTGCTAGTGATCGCAAGGTCGTGTGGGTTCAAGTCCCGTCACCTGCACCATAACAAGTCGTAGAAATACGGCTTGTTTTTTTATTGTTGATACGTTTAAAAATGCGGTGGCGGAATTGCACCAAATCTTTGATTTGGTGGCAGCGGAAATGCTTGGCGTTTCCGCAGACGGACAGCGCTAGCTTCAGGTGCCGGTGACGCATAAGTCGTGTGGGTTCAAGTCCCGTCACCTGCACCGTAACAGGACACCGATTTTGATACAATGCGTATCTTGATTGGTGTCCTTTTCTTTATCCGAAAATCCTTGTTTAATGGGATTTGTCAACACAATTTAACAAAAGAAGGCTCTGCGATGACTAAAAAACGGTCACAGCAGAGCCTTTTCTATTTTTACCTAAATACTATTTAACGAAAGGTCGTAAGGGTGTGCATTTTCGGCAAGGGGTGTGCACATTTTAATTATTCCTAAAAATAACAATAAGCCGCAGGACTTGCTTATTAAAATTTGAGCAGTCCTGCGGCTCTGTTATTTTACCATTCTAACCTTAGTGTCGCTTCCATAAAGAGCTACTTTTATCCCATTGCAGCATCATCTGCATATAGTAAAATTCGATCTGTGGTTCAGAACTGTGAAATTTAGCACTAAGAATATATCAGGTTGGAGTAATAAATATCAAAGCTTTTCAAAAGTAATTTGATGCAGAATATTTAAAATTTACGCCAACTGAAAAGCCACTATACCCACGATGCAGATAATACTTCCGATCAAATTGAACCGTGAACGCTTTTCTCTGCGGATCAGACCTATCACGAAAAGCGTTACAAGGATCATCGGCTGAATGAATGAGTAATTTGCAAGGCTTATAGATATAACCGCATTTTCAAGCAGCATTCCGAGCGTATTGGGAATTCTGGCAAGCACTACCTTAACAACGCCACTTCGATTATTCTTAATAAGCTCCCTGATATGAACTCTCGGCAGCATTATCAGTGAAATTATCACCATAGCCGGAAGAAGCTGCATGGTTGATGAAGCATACGGAGAGAAACTCCTTATAATAAGCCCATACCCGTATTTTGAAACAAGATACAGCACCAACGGCAGAATTATCTGTTTATAGTTTACACCGCCACCTTTGGATGACCTCGCAACAAATACAAGGCCTGCGGCTGTTGCAAATATGCAAATCAGTTTGTTAATACTGAGTTCAGACCCGAAAAGGATATCAGTGAAATAAGACGCAAACAGGGTTATCCCGAGCCACGCTTTCAGTTCGAAAGCGGAAAGCTGTTTCAGCACTCGTGCGCTCATCTGGAATTCAAGCATTTTGCACACGACAACCAGCAATACCGCTAAAACTGACTGCCACTCAAAGCTGAAACTCAGCTGTTGAAACGGCAGGCTTACAGTAAGGAAAACCGACATCGACGAACACATAAGAAATGTAAATTCATCGCCCGATAAGTTGGCTTTGGCGGCGGCGTATTTATCATTCAGCGAGCATATTGTATAGCAGGCTGTCACAGCGAGCATCAGAATAACAGCGTTCATGATTGACCTCTATTATGATGAATGAAAAACATACAGACACGTTTATTTACCTGTCCAGAATGCATAGTCGGTTCTTGATGTTCCGTCGCTGAAATATGCTTTAGCACATATTTTGTTCTTCGTGCCGGGTTTTATCTTTATATTTTCCCACAGAAAAACAGTGCTCTCGTCATCGGGAAGTTCACGGCGAGATATCCTGCCGTGCGAAACATCATTTATATATAGTTCCACGACGTCCGCATTTGAATATACTTTTACAAAAGGCACATCACAAGCTCTGAATTCATGCCTGCGTTCAGTTATATAAACGGTTTTTTCGCTGCTCCATACGGACTTGTAAAAGAAATATACGTCCTTTGGAATACGCTCCCTTGTGCAAAGTCCCTTGTCGTTGAGCGACTTTGTATCTCCCTCTGTTCGTCCGTAGGACGCAAAATCGAACATACACCATATAAATTCAGCCCACAGGTACTTTCTGACCGAGAATTGTTTCCACAATATCTCATGCAGCTGCGACTGATAGTTCTCATAATGCCGTGCTCCGACAGGATCTATGTCGCTTTCCCAATCTACATTGTCCTTGTGTTGCGAAATCGCCCCACCGCCACCGTATTCGGAAAGGCAGACAGGGCGCTTTTCCTTTTCGTTATGGTATAGATCAAGCCATTCGCCGAAATTCTCCGCACTGCCGGCCTCCTTATACCAGCCAAAATAACGGTTATACCCGACCACATCGGCAGGAAGTTCCAGAAATCTGCCGTAAAACTGATTGTCTGCAAAGGTTTTCAGCCTTGTATCATCCTCTTTACAAGCAATTTCATAAAGCTCATTGTAAAGCCCGAATATTTCATCGGTCATCTGGTGAAGTTCGTTGGACAATCCCCAGACAATAACTGACGGGTGATTGTAATTCTGCCTGATAAGCTCACGAAGTTGCTGTTTTGCGTTATCTCCAAAGCCGTCTGAAAGGACATGAGCGTCGCTGTCATCGGCAGACATTTTATTGATTATGCCTATCTCCGTCCATACGCACAGACCCAGTCTGTCGCATAATGAATATTCGTGGTCACAATGCTGGTAGTGAGCCATTCTTACAGCGGTACAGCCCATGTCACGAATAATATGATAATCCCGCTCACGCTGAGCGTCAGTCATTGCCCAGCCGGATTCGTAACTGTCCTGGTGGTAGTTCACTCCATGGAGCGGATATGGCTTGTCGTTGAGAAAAAATCCGTTATCGGCATCTATGCGGTACGAGCGTATTCCGAATTCCTGTTCAATGCTATCGACGGGTTTCCCGTTGTAGAATAAGGTTATCTCCGCACGATAAAGGGCGGGAGAGTTTACTCCGTTCCAGAGTTTCGGACAGTTGATTTTTCCCGAAAGCGTTATCCTGTCTTTGCCTGCCCTGCCGAAAAGCTCCGTTTCAAGGTTTCCCTGTGGATCAAATATCACAGCCTTAGCTTCTGCGGTTTCAGCTTTATCCAGCTTGACAAGTATGCTTATGTCCGCAGATGTTTCTGAAATATTGCGTGGAGTTATATATACCCCGCAGGAGCCGCTGTCGTTCAGAGCAATATGAACAGGCTCGACTGTAATAAGCTTTACGCCCCTGTACAAGCCACCCATTTTTGTGAAATCGCCATTGTCGGTTATCGGCGCAATATGATCGGTGGGAGCATTCGATACGATAACAGCTATCAGATTGTCTTTGTCCGGGTATATATAGTCCGTAATATCAAATCTGAATGCTGAATACCCTCCGCTGTGCTCTCCTGCAAACCTGCCGTTGATATAGACTTCCGCAACAGTATTTGCACCTTCGAATTCCAGATAGAGTTCTTTTCCGCTGCATTCTTCAAAACTCAGCACAAGGTTTCTGCGGTAGCATACAGTTCCACGGTAGTAGTTTCCTCCGTCAACAACTGTCATTCTGCCTGAGCTGTCTTTGGAATTATATGTATGCGGAAGTTCAACAGGCTGCCATGATGTATCTTCATATTCGGGAGAGATAGCATAATCTTTCGATATATTCATTCCTGCCGGAAGTTTTGTGAATCTCCAGAAATCGTTTAGTTCCCTGACTGTTCTCAAAAAATCACCCTTTCGTTTTTGGTAGATTATAACGCTTATTGACAAACAAGTCAATGAATGATATTATTAAGATATAACAATTTTAGCACAGGCGATGAATTAATTTTGAAATTCTACGATTATCCGATAATCAGTAAAGAAGACATTCTTCCTGTCTTTTTGGTGAGCGTAGGGTTGAACGAATGGCAGTATCATGTAATCTGCGGCAATGGTGACAATTATGCTAAGGCTCTTTATTGTACAAAGGGAAGCGGCGTACTTATAATAAACGGGGAGAAACATATAATAAATCCGTATACCGCATTCTTTATTCCTGTCGGCTGTCCGCATGAGTATTATTCAACGGACGAATCCTGGGATACGCATTGGATAAAACCGTCAGGAAAATCCTGCGCTGATATGCTTAAAGCGCTTGGCTTTGACAAGCCGAAAATCTTTCCGATCCCTAAGGAAGAAATTACATATCTTGACCACTGTTTCAGATGTATGCACGAGGCGATTCTCTCTGACAAGGTTGACGGAAATTTCAGAGCGTCGGGCTATCTGTACAGCTTTTTTATTGAATTGAGCCGTCTTGCGACGAAAGGAAAAGGCAGTGTACAAATAACCCCTGCGGTAACGAAGGCAATCGCTTATATTGACGAGAATTATATGAAACAGCCCGGTCTTGAATCCATAAGTAAAGCAGCAGGCGTTTCTTCACAGCATCTGTGCAGATTGTTCAGGCAGACACTGAACTGCCGACCAATGGAATACATCACAAAGCGCAAGATACAGGCGGCTAAAATGCTTCTGGCGGAAACACAGAAAACTGTCGAGCAGATAGCTGAAGAAACAGGCTTCTGCGACAGCAGTTACTTTTGCAAGATTTTTAAAAGATATGAGTGTATTACTCCAACGCAATTCAGAAATGCAGAACAGGTTCTATGAAATCCGCAAATTAACCGCCGGCATCGTATAAAAAACAAAAAGGCATCACGTTTTGATACATGGTGCCTTTTTTCTATTGTAGCTTTGCATAAACCTGCCGGATACAATCAGTTATTTTTACGTCCGGCTCTGTTCAGCAGCAGGAGCGATACCATAAGTATCAAGGGAAATGCACAGCCTGAAAGCATACCTTTCTGCATATCATTACCTGCATTCTGGGTGATATTTCCTACAATAGCAGGGCCGAGTGCTCCGCCGAGGTCGCCTGCCATAGCGAGAAGTGCAAACATTGCAGTTCCGCCGGTGGATATTTTGCCTGAGCAGATGCTGATAGATCCGGGCCACATGATACCTACCGAGAATCCGCACATTATGCAGCCGAGAAGACCGATTACAGGTATTCCCGACAGGGAGGCGGTGATATAACAGATCAGACACAGCATCGCCGAGCCTATCATGAATTTCATAAGATCGAGCTTTTCGCCGTACTTTCCGTAGAGCGTGCGGCTTATGCCCATCGTCACTGCAAACATACACGGTCCTGCTATATCTCCGACTGATTTAGTCAGTCCGAGAGCGGATTCTGCAAATGCCGATGCCCACTGTGCCATTGAAAGCTCCGAGGCTCCCGCACATACCATAAGCAGTATCGCAAGCCAGAACAGCGGTACTTTGAGCAGGTCACGGATGCGCATTCCCTTGCCGTCCTCGACAGGATGTTCAATGGGACATACTGAAAAATTGTATATGTTCACAAGTGGAATTATCGCCCAGATACAAGAGAGCCACTTCCAGTTCTCTATGCCGAAAACAGTAAAAAACAGTGTCGAAATGAGTATGACTCCGACCGAACCCCAGCAGTAGAATGAATGCAACAGACTCATTGCGGCTTCTTTATGCTCAAACGGGCAGGCTTCAACTATCGGACTTACAAGCACCTCGGTAAGACCGCTTCCCATTGCATATATGATTGTGCTTACGATTATTCCTGCGAACGGGTCGGGAAGCAGTTCAGGCAAAAAGGCAAGTCCGATAAGTCCCAGTGCCGAAAAAGCCTGCGAACCGATAACACATTTCCGATAGCCGATCTTGTCGGCGAAACGTGCGCACAGCACATCTATGATAAGCTGAGTAACAAAAAATACCGACGAGATAAGGGCGATTTGCCCAAGCGGGATACCATAGCCGTTGTGAAATGTGAGAAATAAAAGCGGGGCGAAATTAGCCGCTATTGCCTGCGTGATGAATCCAAGATAGCAGGATATAAGTGTTTTTCTGTAATTCACAGCCATATTGACAAACTCCTTGACGATTGATATAATCAGATTATATAGCAAGCATCATAACATTTCAATGCACAAAATCACATTTTTATTACACAATATCGTAAATCAGGTGAGAATATGAGCGAAGAAATCAAAAAGGACAGGATCATAACGGATGAAACCTTGCGTGAAACCGCAAGTCACGGCAGCGAAGAATATCCCTTCTGCTACTATTATGAGGACATTTGGGATTTCGACTTTCACTGTATCGACTGGCACTGGCACCCGGAGGTCGAATTTGTTTATGTACAGCAGGGCAAGGCTGATTTTTTAGTGGGCGGAAACAGATATGTTCTCAGTTCCGGCGATGGGATCTTTATAAACTCTCAGGTGATACACAGGTTTGAAGCCACGGACAGCGTAATCATTCCGAACATTGTTTTTTCACCTGTTCTGCTTGCGCCGCAGGGAAGTCTGATATACAGCAGATACATCAGACCGATAATCGAATCAACTGCTGAATGTGTGATTTTTTCCGCCGAAGAAACAGCACACCACAGCATTATCGAAACAATGAGGTCGGTATTCGCCGTGCAGGGTTCAGGCACAGCGTCTGAAATGAAAACAACAGAACTGCTGCTGAAACTATGGCGTTTGTTATATGAAAGCATACTGATAACAGATTGCGGTTCTATGTCCGTGCATTCCGCACAGACGCAGGCTAAGCTTCAGATAATGATGCAGTATATTCACGATAATTACAGCGGTCCGATAACACTGGACGATATTGCCCGAACAGTTCTTATAAGCAAGAGCAGTGTTCTCAATATTTTCAGGACATACCTGCACACATCGCCGATAAATTACGTTGTAGAATACAGACTGAAACGTGCGTCAAAGCTGCTTGTTGATACCGAAAACAGCGTTTGCACCATAGCGCATGAAACAGGATTTGAGAACATCGGCTATTTCTGCCGCAGATTCAAAAAGCTGTACGGCGTTACACCGATATATTACAGAAATCATTGTCACAGTGCAGAGTAAAAATCAGGTTACGCTCCGATTTTCATTTTCATGATTTAGCCTCAGTGCCATCGCCTTATCTTTCTGACTGCGGAGATTTTACAAGTCGTAGAAATACGGCTTGTCAGTCTGTCGAAAAACCGATTGTTAAAGCTGTACATTAAAATATATCGCCAACACTGCTTAAAACAATTTCTGTATCGACAAGGTATTAATAATTTCGTGAGCTTATCAATGCAACTGCACTGACATTTACTCTTCAAAAAAACGCCACTAACCTGAGATATATGTACTAACCTGCGGACGTGTAGCGTTAAGCGTCCCTGCATTGACAAGATATACAATGTTTAGGTAGTTTTACGAGTTCCGCCAACACCCCGACGGGGTGGGGGTGTGAGTAAGGAAAGAGGGAGCCACGAGGGAGAGAACCTAAGAGATAGGGAGAGGGGCTGTCAAGTCCCTTGCCCTAGTCTCTTTGGTTCTTTCCCTC